>Ga0255345_1004753_pt1 | contig 14482 bp, 10 predicted proteins | sample wastewater_treat_6_FD_192415 | JGI IMG/M metagenome (GOLD analysis project Ga0255345, IMG submission 192415) | Wastewater microbial communities from Lulu Island WWTP, Vancouver, Canada - plant20 | ecosystem: Engineered > WWTP > Wastewater > Unclassified | place: Canada: Vancouver, British... | reverse complement strand
AGTCCCCATAAGTACCTGAATCCTGGATCATCCGGATATGCAGCACTGCTTGTGCTTATAGATCCTGCATCCGCAGACTTTCCTGTTTTTTCAATAGGGCTTAATGAAATTTTGTAATCTGGTTCGACATACAATACATCAGGGCTGTTTTTGTATGCCTCCAGGGCCTCGTTAAGTGTGCTTGTAGTAACCTGGACTACCTGCATTCCCGGAACACCTGCATCGCTCAGGTCTTCTACCACGGATGCCCCGGCAAGCGCATTTGTAGCCGACTGGATTGACATCATGGCAGATTCTGTCCTGGGCCTGTCAGGATTATATCTTACGATAAGTCGATCTGGTGCATATTCTGCGGAAACCTCGATCGATTGGGCCGATATCGGAATAGCTGAAGACTGTATCACCTGACCAGATGAAGCAGGTGACACAAAAGGAGGGAAGATCTTTTGTATAGACGATTGTACCGATGAAGGACCCTGGTCAGGAACAGCCGTCCCTGCCTGTATAAACGCACAGATGATGACTGCTACAACTGCCAGAAGAGTAGCGGATGAAGTTTTTCCTGGAATAATCATTTTTACCCCCTGTGAAATGGCACAGCTAATTTCTTATTTGACGTCTGTATGAAAGAAGTTTCCCAAACAATGAGCAGGAAACATTGATCCTGCAAAGAAAAAAATTCATAGTATATATAAATAATACCCCCCTCAGTCACCGGTTTCAAATAGATCCAAATGCAGAATTGTAAGTAAGACCCCCCCCCAGGGTGATGTGATGCTGATATCATGGGAGACATAATATGCCCGAAGTGTAACTCGAAAGATACGGATTTTGATGATCTGGTGACCACAGATTCCGGAGAAATGATTGCAAAATGCCGGTGTAATGCCTGTAGTCATTCCTGGGACATGCCGTTCGGGTTATAAAATGAGATGTTTCAGACTTGCATGATGGTACAATAAAAATGAGTTATTTACATAGAATGAGTATCGGCGTCGTCGTAATAGGATTATTTATTTTGTGCTGGGGAATAGTCTGGCTTGGTAATGATATTGGACTGTGGAATTTTTCTTTCACGTTCTGGCCGGTTATTGTCATCCTCACAGGCATTGTAATCCTGATGAACGAACTTAAAAAGGTGGTCAGGAAGGACTAACATATGCCCTTTTGAGGCTGCCAATAAAGAGGCATTCATCTGGCCTGATAAGCTCAATACCTTCGAATTCACCGAACTCTATGTCAAGGCCTCTTACCAGGACGGCGGGGATGCTTTCGTCAGACTCGCCCATTACAAGCTCAGCGGCTGAAGCAATGTTATCTGCAACCGCCCGCCTGGTTACCATAAGTTCACGGCCATAAAGATCTTTTCTGCCACGCTCGTCGATAACCGATGGAATACCTGAACATGCAATTGCAACACCTCCGCATCCATACCTCATGGGATGAGTTCTGCTGTCAATAATCAGGACACCAACAAAACAACCAGTCTCTTCAAAGATTTTTTTCCGGAGAGCATGCGCAAGGGCACCAGGCTCTTCAGGGAGGAGCGTTACATACCCGTCAGGTGCATTTGAGCCATCAACCCCTGCATTTGGGAGGAGATGACCAGACTTTACTGATAATAAAAATCCGTTTATTCCCCCGATGATCTCATCAGATTCCTGGATTACTACCTCTGCAAGGGCAGGATCCATCTCGTATTGCCTGGACAACTGCAATGCTCTCCCTGATGGTTTTATGGTTTTTAATGATGTTATCCTTCCCTGGGCTGTTGCAACCGCAGACTCTGCAAGAACAATGATATCATGTTCCCGAATCTCTAACTCCTGTCTGTTCATGGCAGCTTTGAGATGATCCAGCAGTAAATCACCAGGTTTTATCAGGTCTGTACAAAGACCGTAGATATGAAACTCTTTCATTATGGCCTCACCAGGTGCATCACACTTCTGATTACATCCCTCGTCTCGGGGATATCATGAGCCCTGATAACTGATGCCCCTTCCATGATTAGTCTGGATGTAACTGCCAGCGTCCCTGCAAGTCTTCCGGCAGGTGGCTGACCGGTTAATTCTCCGATAAAGGATTTTCTTGAGACTGCAGCCAGAAGTGGCAGGCCATATGCAGTAAGCTCATGAAAATGCCTGCATAACTCCCAGTCATTCTCTGCAGTCCGGCCCGGTACCCACTTACCAATACCTGGATCAAGAATGATATCAAAAATTTCACATTCATGAGCCCGGTTAAGCACCTTTTTTATGGAGTTATGAGTATCCGCAAGGGATCTTGCATCACCAGGGCCTTCCCCCGAAGCCATCAGTATCACCGGGAGCCCGGCATCATTGATGACTTTTCCAAGCTCAGGATTACAAAGGCCTGATATATCGTTGGCAAGACAGATATCAAAGCGCAGGGCAGCGTCCAGAACCTGCGGGTGCACTGTATCAATGCTGATAATATAGTCCTCACCCTGTAATTCAGCAAGACACTCTTTCATCCGCGCAGTTTCTTCGTAGACCGAAAGAGGGGGGCTTCCTGGTGCTGTACTTCTGGCACCAATATCAAGGATTTCTGCCCCTTCATCAAACATTTTTCCAGCCGCCTCATGGACAGCAGAAACAGGAACATATGAACCGGTGTAAAAAGACTCCGGACTGATGTTTAAAACACCCATTAGGACAGGATGTTGCCTGCCTACGTGAATGTCCCTTATATGAAAGGTTCGCATCTGTTCCTTGCAATATCTGTGGTATTTTCCATGAGAGATGCAATCGTCATTGGTCCGACACCACCCGGGACAGGGGTTATCGCACCGGCAACTCTCTCTATTTCCTCAAATGCGACATCACCACAGAGTTTTCCGTTCACCTGGTTTGTACCGACATCTATTACCGTTGCACCCTGCTTTACCATGCCAGCGGTAATAATACCCGGCTTTCCTGCTGCACTCACCAGGATGTCAGCCTGTTTTGTAATCTCCGGAAGATTTTCAGTTTTACTATGACATATGGTGACCGTTGCATCGGCATGGAGAAGCAGTAATGCAATAGGGCGGCCAACATCCACGCTTCTTCCAACAATCACCGCTCTTTTTCCTGCAATGGGAATCTTATATTCATGCAGGAGGGTCATTATTCCTTTAGGGGTGCATGGCCGTGGACCTTTAAGACCTGTAACAAGCCGGCCCATGTTTAGCGGATGAAACCCGTCAACATCCTTTTCTGGTAAAATGGCAGCCAGGACGGCATCAGTGTCTATCGTTTTTGGAAGTGGAAGCTGGACCAGTATTCCATCAATATCAGGATCTTCATTCAGCTGACGAATCCGTTCCAGGATGGTGCGTGTTGTGGTATCCTCAGGGAGTGAGATATTTACCGATGAGATACCTACCTGCTCACATGCCCGGTGCTTCATCCTGACGTACATGTGCGAAGCAGGATCATCACCTACGATAACCGTGGCAAGAGTGGGAGAGAGTCCCTCTTCAATAATATCCTCTTTCAGCAGCTCAAGCCTGCGTGCTGCAAGTCCTTTGCCATCCAGTATCATGTCAGATCAGGGTATAAAGTGTAATTGCTGGCAAGAGATCTGACCTCTTCCTTTATCCTCTCTTGAAGGGCAGCGTTTCCGCTGTCCTGAATAATTGCAGAGATCCACTCACCTATCTGTTTCATCTCGCTCTCTTTCATCCCGCGACTGGTTACAGCAGGAGTTCCGACACGAAGACCACTGGTGACAAACGGGCTCTTGGTCTCGTTTGGAATAGTGTTTTTGTTGACGGTGATCCCGGCATTTCCAAGTGCCTGTTCAGCTTCAAGACCGGTAATTCCAAAGTTTGTAAGATCAAGAAGACAGAGATGGTTGTCTGTTCCACCTGAAACAAGCCTAACATTGTTAGCTGACAGTGTTTCAGCCAGTGTTTGTGCGTTTTTTACTACCTGCTCTGAGTATTTTTTAAACTCGCTTGTTGACGCCTCTTTGAAACATACGGCTTTTGCTGCAATAATATGCATAAGCGGACCTCCCTGCATGCCAGGGAATACCGCCTTGTCAATTGGTGCGGCAAATTCTTTATCGCAGAGTATGAATCCCCCACGCGGGCCCCGGAGTGTTTTATGCGTGGTTGAGGTGGTAAATGTTGTTAAACCTACAGGGCTTGGATGAATGCCGGTTGCGCAAAGACCTGCAATGTGTGCGATATCAGCAAGGCAATAGGCTCCGACCTCTTCGGCAATCTCGGCAAAAGCTTTGAAATCTATCTCTCTTGGATAGGCACTGGCACCACAAACAATGATTTTTGGTTTCACTTTTCTTGCCATGTCTGCAATAGCGCCATAATCCATCCGTTCTGTCTTTAAATCCACTCCGTACTGGTGAGATTCATAGATGATGCCTGAAAAGTTCACTGGGGAGCCATGGGAGAGGTGCCCGCCCTGGGAAAGGTTCATTGACAGGATTTTATCTCCAGGTTTAAGGACGGTGAAGTAAACTGCCATGTTTGCCTGGCTTCCGGAATGTGGCTGTACATTTGCATGTTCTGCCCCAAAAAGAGAACATACTCTGTCCCTGGCCAGATTTTCTGCCATGTCATGGAACTCACACCCACCGTAGTATCTTTTGCCCGGATATCCTTCAGCGTACTTGTTTGTCATTATTGAGCCGGCGGCTTCAAGGACTGCCCTGCTCACAACATTTTCAGAAGCAATAAGTTCAAGGCCGTTTATCTGACGACCGGTTTCTTTATCGATGATCGCTGCAATTTCTGGATCAGTCGTTTCCAGATAAGACATGTGCATACACATCTGGCACAAAAGGGTAATATGGTTTTGTAAATTGGTTTTGAAAAACGGGATTTTTTTTCATGAGTGCCTGCATGAAATAGATAAACAGAAAAATGAGAAGGGAAATATATATGTATTGGTATCAAAGATTATGTCAAGCCTGTTTGACATGATACTTCAGGGTTGTGACTAATGAGCGAAGAAGGGCAAGGGACAAATAATCTTGATGAACGGATGCGTCTTCTTGAACGAAGAGTAGCAGACATGGAGGCGCTCATCAAAGGTCTGACTGATGAGATGCTGGATATGAAGGCGGTTGTAATGAAGCTGAAAAAAGAGCAACGTCCACCGCCGGTTATCCAGGCAGTAGCTCCGCCTATCTCAAGAGGTAAAGTAGAACGGGAGACACCTGAACCTGATAATGATGTTAAAAAGACTCAGGTGCCTCCAGCCAGGGACAAGATCACCCTGAAGATGCAACCAGACGGTACGCTTCAGCCTGAAAAGGAATTTGGTGAAGATATCATCATTGCTTCTGCACGTGATGCCAGGTCAAGGTATAAAGACCAGCACCAAAGAAGCGGCCATAACGACCTCATCATCGCAGAGGATAAAGAGCCGGCAGAAGAATAATAATCCTGATAGACCGGAAACAATTCCCTTCCTTGCTTTGGTGTAAGGGTTTGCACATTACACAACTTGAAATAGATAACTTCAAATCCTTCGGGAGAAAGACGAAAATTCCGTTTTTACCCGGCTTTACAGTTATTTCAGGACCGAACGGTTCTGGTAAAAGCAATATTATTGATAGCATTCTTTTTGTTCTTGCCCTTTCATCTTCCCGTCATCTAAGGGCTGAAAGGCTGACCGATCTCATTAATCTGAATACTGGCCGGAACATCGCTGAAGTTGAGATCACCTTCTCTGACGGGACACATATCAGGCGCCGTATCAAAAGAACTGATAACACCTATTATAATTACCTGTACCTTAATGGCAGCCCATGCCGGCAGGGTGAGCTTCTTGATTTCCTTGCAGGTCATGGAATCGTGCCACATGGTTACAATGTGGTGATGCAGGGGGATATCAACCGTGTTATCGAGATGGGTGATGTTGAGAGAAGAAAGATAATCGATGAGATCGCCGGTGTTGCCGAGTTTGATGCAAAAAAAGAGATGGCACTATCAGAACTCGCAAAGGTCCGGGAGCGTATGACTGAGGAGTCGGTTCACATTGAAGAACTAAATGTCCGACTGACCCAGCTGGAAAAACAGAAAGAGCAGGCTGTATTATACCGGTCATTACAGGATGAACTCAAAAGGCTGGGGTCTTGCCGTTCTGCAGCACGTCTTGCTGCCAGAAAAAAGGATCAGGATGTTCTTCTCCTGTCGATATCAGAGGAGAATAACCGTGTGGTACAGGTAGATGCAGATATTTCATGGAAAACTCATGAACGGGATAACACCAGGGATGAAATTGCAAAAATTGACGAGGAGATAGCTTCCAGAACCGGGAGTGATTACATGGCCCTGGTGTCCAGAATTGCAGAGGCAAAAGCTGCAATCGATGGCTTTCACCGTTCTATCGATCGTGCCGGAAGAGACAGGGAAGAGGCAGACCGTAGACTGTCTGAAATTTTCACCGGGGTTAAAAGGCAGGAAGAGCGCGTTTTGTCCCGTGACACCGAGATGCGTAACCTGATGATCGACAGGACAAATCTTTCCATGACTGCATCGGCAGTACAAAAGGAGTTTGATCGGATCTCCCAGGGTATTGCCAGGGAAACAAAAGGGCTCGAGGAGGAAGAGGCCCGGCTTGAGTGTCTGCGCTCCGAGATTTATAAGATCAGGGAAGAGCGCGGAGAATTACTCCGGCAGCAGGATCTGCTTATCGAACGGTCCAGGATGCGAAGTGCCGAAAAAGATCGCCTTACGGCCCGTATTATTGCGATCGAGAAAGATATCCAGGAGAAAGATGAGGATATTTCCGGTCTTGGAATAGCATTGTCCAGGCTTGTGGAGGAGAAGCAGGAGCATGACCGGAAGATGGCCTCTCTTGATACCGCACTTTACACAAAACGTGAAGACCATGACCGCCTTATCAGGCAGATAAGGGATCTCAAGGTGGAGATTGGGAGAAAGGAAGCTCAACAGCAGGCGCAGGGACGATATAGCAGGGCAATGGAAGCAGTCCTCGGGATGGACGGGGTATATGGCACCATCGGGGATCTTGCAACATGCAGGCCTGAACATGCCTCTGCATTAAGTATTGCGGCAGGTGGCAAGATCCATTTTGTTGTTGTTGAGACAGACAGGATAGCTGCTGATGCCATCCGGTACCTGCAGGAACATAAGTTAGGGAGGGTAACTTTCCTTCCGCTAAATAAGCTAAGGTCCAAACCTCTCCCCTCTCCTTTTCATGGACCCGATGTCCTGGGATTTGCCCTTGACCTGCTTGATTATGATCCCCGGTTTGATGCGGCATTCAGGGTTGTATTTGGATCGACCGTTGTGATTGACACACTTGAACATGCCAGGAAACGGATCGGTTCTTCACGCATGGTCACCCTTGACGGTTCACTGCTGGAACCATCAGGAACGATGACTGGTGGAAGTGTGAAGAAAGAGACCGGAGGGTTTGGCACTTCTGTAGATGAAGTTAAACATCTCTCATCAGAACTTGCTCTCCTTACAACAGAAGAGCAGGCATTATCTGAGTCATTAAAGATTGACACTTCTGAACGTGATGCTGTCCAGGGCAGGAGGCTTGAACTTGAGGGGGCGGTTGTCAGGGCAAGGGGCCAGCTTGAGTCATCAGAGTCCTCAAGGACCACCCTGATCTCAGAGAGGGATTCGCTTCTTAAACGACGTGATGAAGCAGAAGGAGAGGGCGGAAGTGCTTTTGATCTTGCAAAGGTGGAAGCGGAGATTGAAGAGAAGAATCAGGCTTTAAACGATATTCAGACAGAGATACAAAATATCACCAACCATCTGTCTGAAACTGGTATTCCTCTTCTGTATGAACAGCGTGATGAGGCTGAGAGGCAGATTGCCGAGATCCAGCGGCGTTTACACAACAAGGAGCAGGAAATATCGGAAATACGCATGGAGTTAGGGTTTGCCCGGAAGAAGGTGGAAGAAGAACGCCAACAGATGGAACGAATTCGCGATCAGGTTAAAAGGTTTGAAGAAGAGATCCGCGAGTGCCAGGATGAAATTTCTAAAAAAGAGCAGGAGGTTAAGGATAACGAAGAACTGGCAGCACAGTTTTCACAGGAGATTGAGGGGCTAAGGTCAGAAAGGTCAGATCTTTCAGGTAAGGCGGATTCATTGGATCTCGAAATCCGCGAGTTATCAGGTAAAAAAGATCGGATTTTGCTGATAATTGAGAGTATGGAGGAGAAGTTAACCACTCTGAAGTCTGAAATAGCCCAGCTGGTGAATGAAGCTGGTGAATGCACTACTGACTTGTCTGAAGAGGAGATTGATGCCCGGTCCCTGGAGACTGTAGCAGCCATCGAACGACTTGGCGATGTCAACATGCGTGCAATTGAAGAGTACGATCAGGTTCATTCAGTTGTGGTCGAAAGGATGACAAGGGTTGAAACATTGCAACGTGAGATGACGGACATCAAAGATCGCATAGAATTCTTTTCCAGGAAAAAATATGAAGCTTTTAGTGAGGCGTTTTCATCAATAGATTCAAATTTCAGGGATATCTTCTCCAGGCTTACCATGGGAACCGGAGAGCTCAGGCTTGAAAATCCCGACGATCCTTTTACCGGTGGCCTGTCTTTTGCGGTCCAGCCCAGGGATAAGAAAGTTCACCATCTTTCTGCGCTCTCCGGTGGTGAAAAGTCACTAACAACCCTTGCATTTATCTTCTCAATTCAAAAATTTATTCCAGCGCCTTTTTACGCATTTGACGAGGTGGACATGAACCTGGATGGCGCGAATGTAGTCCGGATTGCAGATATGATAAAAGAGCTCTCCGCTTCATCACAGTTTGTAAATATCTCCCTTCGAAAGCCAATGATTGATACGGCTGACAGGATTTTGGGAGTCACTATCAGGCCTGATAAATCCAGTCTTGTTACCGGGGTGAGCATGGATGGCTGATGATCCTGTTGAAATTCTGGTCAGGATGGCTGAAAAGGGAGAGATTGATCCATGGAATATTGACATCACTGAAGTTACCGATCGGTTCTTTGCTGAAATGGAGAAACAGGAAGTATTGGATCTCCGTCTTTCAGCCAGGACTCTTTTGTATGCGGCCACCCTCCTTCGTATCAAATCAGATTACCTTAAGGATCCTTTCTTTGAAAATGAAATAGTGGAGGATGACGGGGGCTGTGTAGCGGATGTCCTTGGCGAGGAGGATTCATCCCGCGTTCCCAACCCTGTCCAGTTCCTGGAACGCGAGATAAGTCGGCGGCTTGAACGAAAAAGTATGAGAAAACAACCGATAACTCTTTATGATCTCATCAACCTGCTTCGTAACGCGGAAAAAGAGGAGCGAAGGCGTCAGCGGGAAGTATGGAGCTATGATGACCTTGTATATACTGAAGAAGTGGTCTCCATTGCGCATGAAGAGTCTTATCAGGAGAATGCGTTGGAAGTTCTGACTTGTTTTACCGGATGCCTGACCTCCGGCCACAAAGTTACACTTTCGGAGATTGCAAAAAGACTGTCCTGGCCTGCTGTTCATGTTTTTATTCCGCTTTTGTTCCTTATGCATGAAGGCCACCTGGAGCTTTACCAGGACAATTTTTTTGGCGAGGTATATATTGAACCTGGTTCGATAACTTGTGCGGTGGATCAGATCTATTCCCGTGCTGGCGTTAATTGAATCTGCGCCATGGAATGATGCCTGGTCAATTCATTTTTAGCATTTGTTTGCAGTATTAATCAAATAATTAAAAAAATTCGATTTAAAACTGATTTTTATATTCATAATTGTTTGTTAACCTGGAAATTGTTACTTTGATATGGGTGGTTTCTTGGGTCAAAATGCAGTTATGTATATATGTGAGTTCGATCAACTATTGTATCCCACACGCTTCCTGAATCATCAGGAGCCGGCGGTCGTGGAAGTTTTCTCTTTGGGTTGTGCTTTAGAAAAGTATATAACCTTCAGAGATTAACGTAAGAGGCCGTTTTAATGGAGATCCGAGTGATGCTTTTAGAGCAATATCGGTTCTGACATAGGAATACTGGTAATGTGGATATTTGTCTTCATTTGCCAATAACTTTAACGAATCAGTGTGCGTATTTACTTTGATAATTCTGGTTGATCCTGCCAGAGGCCACTGCTATCGGGGTTTGACTAAGCCATGCGAGTCGAGAGGTTTCTGACCTCGGCGTACTGCTCAGTAACACGTGGACAATCTGCCCTGGAGAGGAGGATATCCCCGGGAAACTGGGATTAATACTCCATAGTTCGTCTTAACTGGAATGTTATTCGAACGAAAGATCCGTCGCTCCAGGATGAGTCTGCGGCCGATTAGGTAGTTGTTGGGGTAACGGCCCAACAAGCCTTTCATCGGTACGGGTTGTGGGAGCAAGAGCCCGGAGATGGATTCTGAGACACGAATCCAGGCCCTACGGGGCGCAGCAGGCGCGAAAACTTTACCATGCGGGCAACCGTGATAAGGAAACCCCGAGTGCCAGCACAGGCTGGCTGTCCGCCAGTTTAAATAACTGGTGAAGAAAGGGCCGGGCAAGACCGGTGCCAGCCGCCGCGGTAATACCGGCGGCTCGAGTGGTGGCCGCTATTACTGGGCTTAAAGGGTCCGTAGCTTGATAACTGGGTCCCTTGAGAAATCCGCCAGCTTAACTGGCGGGCGTTCAGGGGAAACTTGTTTTCTAGGGACCGGGAGAGGTGAGGGGTACTGCCGGGGTAGGAGTGAAATCCTGTAATCCCGGTGGGACCACCTATGGCGAAGGCATCTCACCAGAACGGGTCCGACAGTGAGGGACGAAAGCTGGGGGAGCAAACCGGATTAGATACCCGGGTAGTCCCAGCTGTAAACTATGTGCGTTAGGTGTGTCAGTGACCACGTGTCACTGAGGTGCCGAAGGGAAACCGTGAAACGCACCGCCTGGGGAGTACGGTCGCAAGGCTGAAACTTAAAGGAATTGGCGGGGGAGCACCACAACGGGTGGAGCCTGCGGTTTAATCGGACTCAACGCCGGGAATCTCACCGGATAAGACAGCTGAATGATAGTCGGGATGAAGACTCTACTTGACTAGCTGAGAGGAGGTGCATGGCCGTCGTCAGTTCGTACTGTGAAGCATCCTGTTTAGTCAGGCAACGAGCGAGACCCACGCGAGCAGTTGCCAGCTTGACCTTTGGGTTGATGGGGACACTGCTCGGACCGCCTCTGCTAAAGGGGAGGAAGGACTGGGCAACGGTAGGTCAGCATGCCCCGAATTATCCGGGCTACACGCGGGCTACAATGGACAGGACAATGGGTTTCGACACCGAGAGGTGAGGATAATCTCCTAAACCTGTCCCAAGTTCGGATTGCGGGTTGTAACTCACCCGCATGAAGCTGGAATCCGTAGTAATCGCGTTTCAACATACCGCGGTGAATATGTCCCTGCTCCTTGCACACACCGCCCGTCAAACCACCCGAGTGAGGTCTTGATGAGGATATATCTCTGATATGTTCGAATCTGGGTTTTGCAAGGGGGGTTAAGTCGTAACAAGGTAGCCGTAGGGGAATCTGCGGCTGGATCACCTCCTAACGAAATTAAGTTTAGGCAAGTGAAGACAGACCATACAGATATCAGTGTTCCTGCACGGAATCAGAGGGCTCGTAGCTCAGTTGGAAGAGCGCGGCGTTTGCAACGCCGAGGCCTGGGGTTCAAATCCCCACGGGTCCACTGGTATAGTAAAATTTTAGATGCACCCGGTCTGGCAACAGAACCGGGGAAGGGCTTGAGACCCCGTCAAACCGGGGCAATGATACGCTGTGTAGAGGAGATGCAGAGAGATACACTAGGCGTTTCTGGACGTTACATGGGTTTGAAGAAACTACATCTGACGTAGCTTTTACGCCTGTCAGTGGATGGCTCGGTTCGGGTGCCGACGAAGGGCGTGCCAAGCTGCGATAAGCTCCGGGTAGGCGCATGGAACCATTGAACCGGAGATCCCCGAATAGGACATCTGGATGCATGAGCATCATTCCGTCATCGGAAAGGGAACGCCCCGAATTGAAACATCTTAGTAGGGGCAGGAGAAGAAACCAACCGGGATGTCGTTAGTAGAGGCGATCGAACACGACACAGTTCAAACCGAATCCTTATGGAGATGTGGTGTATGGACCGCGATATGAGACTAGCATAAAGAGCTGAAGTTTTCTGGAACGTTATACCATAGAGGGTGACAGTCCCGTAAGCAAATTTATGCTGGCTTTAGCGATTTCCTGAGTAACGTGGGTCGGAATTCCCGCGTGAATACGGGGGTCATCAACCTCCAAAACTAAATACTCCCCGAAACCGATAGCGTAGTAGTAGCGTGAGCGAAAGCTGAAAAGCAACCCTGGAAAGGTGTTGAAAAGTGCCTGAAACTGACAGGTTATCGCGTGATACGGCACGAAAGGATCTTCGAAGCGAAGGAACCTGTTGCAAGACATTAGTACGGGCTTTGTTGCCGGTGTCGTATCGTACGTTTTGAAGAACGGGCCAGAGAGTTTATTCTGTTGGCGACGGTTAATTTCTATGAAAGAAGCCAGAGGGAAACCAACAAGTCCGCAGCCGTAAGGTCAGGGACGACGTACTACCAGTGCGTGGAGTCAGCAGGATAAGACCCGAAGCCCGGCGATCTATGCGTGGGCAGGTTGAAGCGTGCCGAAAGGTGCGTGGAGGACCGCAGGCGGTTTTGATATGCAAATCATTCGCGTGACCTGCGTATAGGAGTGAAAGATTAATCGAGCCGGGCATCAGCTGGTTCCTCTCGAAACATGCCGTAGCATGACCTGATCTGAGATCGACAGTGAGGTAGAGCACTGATTGGGGAAGCTGGGGAAGAAATTCCTCACTCTCCTGTCAAACTCCAAATTCCCTGTCATCGTAGACGATCGGAAGTCCGCATTACGGGGTAAGCTTGTAATGCGTAAGGGAGACAACCCAGACCGTGGTTAATGTCCCTCAGTGCAGGCTCAGTGTAAACACTGAAAGTAGTCCTGGGTCAAAGACAACTGGGAGGTGAGCTTAGAAGCAGCTACCCTTTAAAAAGTGCGTAACAGCTTACCAGTCAAGATTCAGGGCGCTGAAAATGGACGGGGCTTAAGCCTGCCACAGATACCACGGACCATACTAATAGTATGATGGCGTAGAGAGGCGTCCTGCATGGGCGGAAGCAGGGTTGCAAGATCCTGTGGACCGTGCAGGAATGAAAATTCTGGCAGTAGTAGAAGCTTAAGATTGGTGAGAATCCAATCCGCCGCAGGGGCTAGGTTTCCTCGACAATGTTCGTCAGTCGAGGGTTAGTCGGTCCTAAGACGTACCGTAATTCGAGTACGCCAAAAGGGAAACAGGTTAATATTCCTGTACCTGTATCAAACAATCCTGACGCTTTCGGATAGGCATTACGGAGCCGTCGCTCCGTCTAAGCTGGATATGAAACCGGAGTACCGTAATGGTGAGAACGTTTCTAAACAGTGATGGGGTAACAATGCTGATTCCAGGAGCCCGTGAAAAGGGTGATACAGTCCGTACCGAGAACTGACACAGGTGCCCCTCGCTGAAAAGGCGAAGGCGTGTCGGGATTAATTGTGTTAAGGGAACTCGGCAAATTAGCCCTGTAACTTTGGGATAAGGGGTGCCTGCCCAGCGATTGGGCAGGTCGCAGTGACAAGATCGCCCCGACTGTCTAATAACAACATAGCAGACTGCAACTCCGAAAGGACTGGTATAGTCTGTGATTCCTGCCCAGTGCGAGTATCTGAACACCGGGTTCAACCGGACGAAGGACTCGTAAACGGCGGGGGTAACTATGACCCTCTTAAGGTAGCGTAGTACCTTGTCGCTTAATTGGCGACTTGCATGAATGGAATAACGAGAGCGATACTGTCCCTAACACAAACCCGTTGAACCTTTTGTACTAGTGCAGAGACTAGTGACTCCTTATGGGAAGTGAAGACCCCGTGGAGCTTTACTGCAGCCTGTCGTTGGATTACGGTATTACCTGCGCAGGGTAGATGGGAGACGTCGAACTGTCCCTTGTGGGGGACAGGGAGTCAACGATGAGACACCATCCTGGTTTTATTGTAATTCTAACTGATTTATCAGGACATCGATAGGTAGGCAGTTTGGGTGGGGCGCCACACCCTCGAAAAAATATCAAGGGTGCCCTAAGGTCAACTCAAGCGGGTCAGAAACCCGCTGAAGAGTGTCAAGAGCAAAAGTTGGCCTGACGCGATTTCGAATAACAAGAAATCGCGAGAGGAAACTCGGGTCTAACGAACCAATACGCCCTGTTGATGAGGGCTATTGACTACAGAAAAGCTACCCCGGGGATAACAGAGTCGTCGCCGGCAAGAGCACATATCGACCCGGCGGCTTGCTACCTCGATGTCGGTTCTTTCCATCCTGGCTGTGCAGCAGCAGCCAAGGGTGAGGTTGTTCGCCTATTAAAGGGGATCGTGAGCTGGGTTTAGACCGTCGTGAGACAGGTCGGTTACTATCTATAAGGAGTG
>Ga0255345_1004750_pt1 | contig 14489 bp, 7 predicted proteins | sample wastewater_treat_6_FD_192415 | JGI IMG/M metagenome (GOLD analysis project Ga0255345, IMG submission 192415) | Wastewater microbial communities from Lulu Island WWTP, Vancouver, Canada - plant20 | ecosystem: Engineered > WWTP > Wastewater > Unclassified | place: Canada: Vancouver, British... | reverse complement strand
CCCGCCGGTGTCAGCGTTCACCCGGATCCACGTGGCACTACCGGACGCCAAGGTCAGGGTATTATTAATCGTCAAGTGGCCTCCAGGTGCGAGTGTACCGCCCGTTTGTACTTGGACCTCGCCGCCGATGTAACCGTTGCCGCCCAGTGCGCCGCCGGCGGCGACAGTGACGGTGCTGGCGGGCACCAGCGATCCATTCACCCGCAAGGTGCCGCCGTTGACCACGGTGGGCCCCGTGTAGGTGTTGGCGTTGGTCAAGGTCAACGTGCCCTCCCCTTCCTTGGTCAAGCCTCCGGAAGTATTGGCTGCCAAAGTGACTTCACCCGGGGTGGCCGGCACCGCCGGACTGCCTCCCACGAAGGTGTACCAGGCATACGTGTAATCCACGCCTGGATTGCAGACGGTAATGCTCCCGACTTTCAGGCCGCCGCTGCCGTCGGGGACCATGTTGGCAATGGCCGCCGCCGCCTGGCCGTCTCCGGCAATCGCCACATACGGCGCGCCAATGTAACCGCTGCCACCAGCGGCCACCGCCAGCGTCCGGACCCCGTCGCCGGTGGGCGCAAGCAGCGGCGACGCCACCACGGCCGCTTGTCCGTCCGTATCAATCACCACCCCGCCGGAAAAGGCACCGAAGGGACCGTTCACGTAAGCCCCGGTGAGCTGTGGCGGAATCAAGCTGCTGCTGAATCCTAAACTGGGCGAAGTCAGAGTGCTCGGTGTCACCGTGATCCGGCCGCCATTGAAGTTCAAGTAACCCAAACCCGTCGTGGCATCCGGACCGGCGGCCCCTTGTTTTTTGAAAACAAACCGGTTCAGGATCAATTCCCCGCCGTTGAGATTAATGATGCTCGTACCCTGCCCCGAGCCAGAGTTGTAGCCCATGCTGATGGCACCGCCCCATTTATTAATCACGCCGCCCAGCAGATTCAGTTCCCCGCGGCCGTCGCTGTTGTTGTTGACCGAAATAGTCCGGTTGACATCGGCGTGGTTCAGCTCCCCGCCGCTGACGGTCAGCGAACCGATGCCGTTCTTGGCGCCCACCAGGATGTAATCAGCCGTTCCTCCGGGAGAACCCAAGTGCGCCAGGCCGCCGCTGATCAAGGCGACGCCGGTGCCCGCGCCGCCTCCAAAGTCAACCCGGCTGGCTCTGACCACTCCGCCGGAGAGGTTGAACGCGCCGTATCCATTGAAACCAAACCGGAAATTTTCCGCTGCCGTGCCTTGTGCGTTCGTGAAGGTGCCGCCCGTCATGTACACCGCGCCTCCGCCAGAGGCTTCCCGGCCGATGTCGAACGGGCTGTTGAGACGGATGTCCGCTCCTTCCTTGATGCGGATCACGCCCTCGGTGGAAGCCGCGCCGCCGACGATCCAGTCCCCGGAATCAGCCTGCACGGGGCCGCCGATTTCCAAGGTGCCTTGCGTAATCCAGACGGGTGCGGCACTGCTGATCAGCGAACCGTCCAGCACCAGGGTGCCGCCTTCCACCGTGGTCAAACCGGAGTAGGTGCTCGCGTTGGTCAGGGTCAATGTCCCCGTGCCGGACTTGGTCAAATTCATCTTGCCGCCCAGCGTGCCACTCCCGCCGAACAGGTAGTTCTTCTGGTGATTGTTGACCGTAACCGATCCCGGTTCCAGGTTGCCCACCAAATCCACCGCCGTCACCCCCGGCGCCGAATCGTCAAAAAGGGTGGCGGCGCCCGCGAGGAAAACTTTCGGGGTGCCGCTGGGGTTCACCCAGTTGGCGGTGGTCATGTTATCCCATGCGCCCATCCCGTCGTGGTGGATCGTGCCCGCCCATTTGAGCTCTCCCGAAACCGTCGAGATGTCCAAGTCGAACGAAGCGGTGCCCGGGTTGTGGATGAGGCGGGCCAGCGTGCCTTCCGGCGGGGTCAAGGCTGCGTTGGTCAATGAGGCGGGGTCGCCGACCAAGGTGGTGTACTTGATCAAGGGGAAGCGGCCCACGGTGAAATCCGCTCCGGAAACCGTGACGGCATTCAATCCCTTCAAGGTTAACGTGCCGGCCATGATGACCGCCGCCGAAGGGTTGCCCTCCGGCAGGACGAAGCCAATTTCGCTGCCGGCGCTGTCCCCCAAAGTCAGACGGGCCGCGGCCAGCGTGGGAGCGGCCGGATCCCGCACGATGTTCAAGGCGCCTCCGTCGTTCACGGTAAAATCGCCACTGCCACTATGCGAGGAAACGAGCAGCCGGCCCTGCTCCACCACGGTCGGGCCGGTGTAGGTATTGGCGCCCAGCAAAGTCAGACTCCTCGCGCCGCGTTTGGTTAATCCGCCGGATGTGTTGGCGGCGAGCGTGTAGTTACCCGGGGTTGCCGGCACCGTGGGCGCGCCACCCTCAAACTCGAAATAGACCCATGTATAATCCACGCCCGGGTTGCTCACGGTGATGCTTTCCACCTTCAGGGTGCCCTGCCCGGAGCCGTCGTCCACCATGTTGGCCAGGGCCGTCGCTCCCACGCCATCGCCGTAAACCCAGACGTAGGGGGCGCCGATGTAACCCGCGCCGCCATCCGCCACTTCCAAGGCCCGGATGCCATCCCCCGTCGGGGCCAGCAAAGCGGATTCCACCACGCAATCCTCACCCTCCGTCTCAATGAAGGCGCCGCCCGGAAATTCGTCAAACGGGCCATTGACATAAACCGCCGTGAGCGCGGGGATGAGATTGCTGCTCAAGGTCTGCGCCGGAGTGACCGAGAATAAGTTGGTGGTGGCCTTGAGCAAACCGCCATTGAAGTTCAAGTAGCTGTCTCCGGTGGGCGCACCCGCATTTTGACTGACGGCGACAAAGCGGTTCAACACCAATTCGCCGCCGTTCAAGTTCACCCGACCCGCGCCATCGCCCAAATCTGTAATTTTTGCATTGAGCCCAAAACTGACGATCCCCCCCGCATTATCCACGGTGCCCCCAAGCAGGTTGAGTTCCCCATAGCCCACCCCGTTGTTATTCAACGAAATGGCCCGTTTGGCGCCCGAATGATAAAACAAGCCCGCCTTGAGGGTTAACGTTCCCCGGCCCGAAGCGTTGCCAATGACCACATAATCGTTGCCCGTCCCGCAATATAGCGAACCGCCATCAATCAACGCTGTGCCCAATCCGCCGGTCCAGCCCACGTAAACCTGGTTAACCTTCACCGTGCCGCTGGACAGGTGCAAGTCGCCATAGCCCGCGCGGCCCACCATCAAGTTGCCGGTGTCGGTGGCCTGCGAATTCGTCAGGGTGCCGCCGGTAATCCGCATCGCCCCGGCGTGACCGGCAAGCTGGCCGAGAAAAACATAGTTGGCATTGTTGATCGCGCCTTCCTCGGGCAGAACCAGAATGCCGCCGTTGACGTAGGTGTACCCCGTGTAGGTATGGCGATTCGCAAACGTCACCGTCCGGGGCCCGGTCAGGTGCCACCCGCCGGCGCCGGAGAGGCTCTGTCCAAAGGTGATATCCCCCTCCGCCGCGCTGACAAACCGTCCCGCGCCCGAGGTGATGGGAAAATTGATCGTTTGCAGGTTTGCGCTCTGGTTGGTGAGATGCCCGGACAGCGTGATGGAGTTGCCGCTCAATTCAAACGCGCCCGCCCCCGCGTTGAACGTGAGGTGACGAAACGCGCTCGCCGCCGGAAAATCATTCACCGCCTGAAGCCGGGTCGTCCCGTCAAATTGCAGGTCGTAAGTCGTGCCGGGCACGGGAACATTCCCACCCCAGTTGCCCGGGGTAGTCCAGTAATTGTCGTCGCCACCGCCATTCCAGATGGAAGGCGATTGAGCCTGGCTGGCCACGGCTAATCCGAGCAGCAAAAGCAGCAGCAGACCGCGGACCGAACGCACTGGAGAACGAGGAGTCATAGGATTGTTGAGCATGATGTTTTATGGAGTGGCAGGGTTACACTTGATTTGGTTGGCAAAGAAAATCGGAGGGGTCAGGGCGGCGGCAGCTTATTGCCATCCGTCATAGTGTTTAACACATGTAACCAGCGGTTGCGCTTGATAAACTCGGCGTGGCCATCGCAAAACGCGACGTTGAAACCATCAATCCCGTGGTTGTCTCCGGGATCGGGATATTGCCCGTTGGGATTGTTGGGTTTATTGGCATTGCCGTCATCGCCATCCGCCAGGAGAAAAATTTGCGACGCCCCTGGTTTGGTGCCGCGCGGCAGGCCCACGTAACGTTCAATGGTGAAAGCTGCCACCGTTTTTTCGGTTTTCTTCAGATTATTCCGGGCCGGAAAGTTGCCAAAGCATTCATAGCTGATGCCGTTGGCCTTGGTGTCCTTGGCAAAGAACCCGAGGTCCACCACGACCGTATCCGTCGGCTTGGTCGGTTTGGGAATGGTGTTCGTGCGGATGTAATTCTGCGTGCTGGGACAAATGTAGCTGCCAAAGCTCTTGACGTAAATCGGGTAAAGCCAGTTCAAGTCGTCATCCGCCGAACTGCGATCCGAGAGGTAGTCGGGGGCTTGCGTGACACTGACATAAGACGCATACCAACTGGCCCCGGAATAATGTCCTTCGTTGTCATCCGCATACAACTGGCTGCCGAGCCCAAGCTGACGAATATTGTTCAGGCAGCCGATTTTTTTGGCTCGATCCTTGGCTTTGGCCAAGGCGGGTAGCAACATTGCGGCTAAAATGGCGATAATCGCAATGACCACCAGCAATTCAATCAAAGTAAACCCACGGGCTTGGGCTGCGCGTTGAACCATCCGCATGGCTGCACGATACCTTTGATCGCAGGGAATGTCCACCTTTTCGGCCAAAAATCACTCGGTGGGATCTACCGAGGAAGAATCACTCTCCGTGTGGACCGTAGCCACTGGCAGATGAATGGTCAACGCGCTCCGGAGGCGCCGCGGCTGACGAGAGCACATCGGGTTGTCTTCCTCCGGCTGGTTCTCAGGCAAAGGACACCATTGAAGGGCTGAACATGTCGCGTCCTTCGACCGCATATCCGCTGCAGTCGCCCGAGTTTTCTCTGGCTAGGTGGCGGTCCAAACCGGATAGTTGCGGCCATGCGCTGTGGTGTCGCCAGTAAAACGGTCTGCTTCCGAACTTGGGCCAATCTTTTACTTTGGATCGGTTGCCTCGGTCTGACCGTGTTTTTGGGGGCAGGTCGGGTTCGTGGAATGGATTTGTCGTCCGCCTTGGTGGTCGCGCCGCCGGATTTGTCCGGTCCGGAACAGAAAGCTGTCACGATGTTGGTCGAGGAGGTCGAAAAGCGCACCTTGTTCCGCTGGCCGGTGCAGCAGGTTTGGCCGACGACCAACGCCACGGTTATCGCTGTCGGCAATCGCCGTGCGTTGGAAGCATTTGCCGGCGCGCGTGCTGCCGAGTTGCAAACCATTGCCCGTGACACGCGACCGGAAGGTTACCAATTAGCCGTCAAGTCCGGCTCCGGCGGAACAACGGTCTATGTCATCGGCAACGATGCGCGCGGTGTGTTGTTTGGTGTGGGTCGGTTGCTGCGCGAGCTGCGCATGATGTCGCACGAAATCAGTTTGCGCGATGACCTGCAGATTGCTTCCGCGCCGAAGTACCCGCTGCGCGGACATCAAGTGGGATACCGGCCCAAGACGCATTCCTACGACGCCTGGGATTTGCCGGTGTGGGAGCAATACTTCCGCGACCTCGCCGTGTTTGGCGGCAACACCGTCGAGCTGATCCCGCCGCGTTCGGATGACGACGCGGATAGTCCGCACTTCCCGCGTCCGCCCATGGAAATGATGATCGGCATGTCGCGGCTGGCGGCGGAGTACGGTTTGAATGTGTGGATCTGGTATCCGGCGTTGGACAAGGATTACGCAAATCCGCAAACCGTCACTGCCGCGGTGCGCGAATGGGGCGAAGTTTTTGCACAATTACCCCGCGTGGATGCGGTGTTTGTTCCGGGCGGCGATCCGGGCCACACGCAGCCGAAGTATCTGATGGCTTTGCTAGAGAAGCAGACGGCGAATCTGCGTCGGTTTCATCCGCAGGCGCAGATGTGGGTTTCCCCGCAGGGCTTCACGCAGGCGTGGCTGGATGAGTTCCTGGAAATTTTGCGGCGCGAACAACCCGTCTGGTTGGGTGGCGTGGTGCACGGACCGCAAGTGCGCGTCAGTCCGCAGCAGTTGCGTCAACTCGTGCCAGCGCGGTATCCCATCCGCTTGTATCCGGACATCACGCATTCGCAGCAATGCCAGTATCCCGTGTCGCAATGGGACGTGGCGTTTTCGATCACCGCCGGGCGCGAAGGTATCAATCCCCGCCCGCTGGATTACGCCATCATCGCGCGACACACGCTGCCGGATTCCATTGGTTTCAGCACCTATTCCGAAGGTTGCAACGACGACGTGAACAAATGCGTCTGGAGCGCGCTGGGCTGGGATCCGGACGCGGATGTGCGGCAGGTGCTGCGCGAATACAGCCGCTATTTCATCGGGCCGGAAGTCGAGGCGGCGTTTGCCGAGGGACTGTTTGCCTTGGAACGCAACTGGCGCGCGCCGCTCGCGCAGAACGTCGGCGTGGAACAAACGTTGCGGGATTTTAAAACGCTCGAGCGGACGGTGCGTCCCGCCACGCTGCGCAACTGGCGTTTTCAGCAGGCATTGTTCCGCGCCTATTTCGACGCCTATGTCCGGCACCGGTGGTTGCGCGAAACGAAGTTGGAGCAAGAAGCCCTGCGCGCCTTGCAACTTGCTCCCACCGTCGGCAGCGAAAAAGCCATGGCCGAAGCGCAGACCATTTTGCACCAACCGGAAACTGATCCCGGCGCGGCCGCCTTGCGCCTCCGCATTTTTCAGTTGGGCGAAGCGCTGTTTCAAAGCATCGCCATGCAACTCAGTGTCGAGCGCTACCAGGCGATTGATGTGGATCGGGGCGCGATGCTCGATTCCATGGATTATCCGCTGAACAACCGGCCCTGGCTCGAAGCACGCTTCACGCAGATTCGCCAGCTCGATTCCGAAGCAGCACGGCTGCAGGCGCTGGATGCAATCGTCAACTGGACCAATCCCGGCCCGGGCGGATTTTACGACGACCTGGGCAACGTCGCCGCCCAACCGCACCTGCGCGTCAATCTGGACTTCGCCCAGGACCCGGACCGGTTCGCCTCGCCGCGCGTGGATTTTACCGAAGACCAATTCTTGGATGTGCCCGATGACGCGGTCGCGCCGGTGCGACGCATTTCGTGGAAGGATCACGCCGAGTCGCTCTACGATGCGCCACTGGAAATGCTTTACGAGAATTTGGATCGCAACGCGCGTTACCGACTGCGCATCATCTACGCGGGCGACAACACCAAAAGACGAATCCGCCTGGATGCGAACGACACGATTGAAATCCATCCTTTGCGCGCCAAGTCGGCAACGATTGAACCGCTGGAGTTTGAATTACCGGCGGCGGCCACGTCGTCGGGCCGATTGAAACTCACCTGGCGCGCCGAGCCGGGTCTGGGCGGCAACGGCCGCGCTTGTCAGGTTTCCGAAGTGTGGCTCATTAAAACCGATCCGACGAAGCGACCATGACCACCACACGACCAGCAAATAAAACGGTCCAGCGCATGCGAGCGACGGTTGCGTTCCTCGATCAGTTGATTCGCCACCGTTGACCGCATTCACTTTTATGCCCGCAAAAAAATCCAAAACCACCAAACTGAAATTCAAAAATTCGGTCAAAGAAAAGCTGCGTCGCGGCGAGTCCGTGATCGGTGCGACCATCAGCGTCAATAACGTGGAAGTGGCGGCACAGTGCGCCGCGCTGGGTTTCGACTTCATCTGGCTTGAAATGGAGCACGCGCCGTTGAGTCTCGAAATGGTGCGGCACACTGTGCTGGCCACGCGCGGTCTGCCCGCCGTGCCATTCGCGCGACCACCGACGAACGAGCTGTGGACCGCCAAACGCGTGCTGGATGCGGGGGTGTTGGGCGTGATTTTTCCGTTCACCCGCACGCCCGAACTCGCCCGGCAAGCCGTCGCCGCGTGCCGTTATCCGACGCGCGGCTTGCGGGGCTCGGGCGCGAACCTGGCGCAATTCCGCTGGCCCGCGCCGCAGGGATATTACGATTTCGCGGACGAGAACGTGCTGGTCGTGGCCATCGTGGAAGAACTGCAGGGACTGGAACAGGTGGAGACCATCGCCGCCACGCCGGGCATTGACGTGCTGTTCATCGGCACGAGCGATCTGTCCTTCGCGCTCGGGTTGCGCGGCAATCAAAATCATCCGCGGTTGGATGCGGCCATCGCCCGGATTGTGGCGGCGGGCAAGAAACACGGAAAATTTCTGGGCCGTCCCGCGCTCACGGCCGAGCAAATCCAGCGCTGCCAGAAACAGGGCTTCCGCTTTTTCCAAAGCGCATCGGATATTGACCTGCTGACGACCGGCGCGACCCAATTGCTCAAACCGTTTGGCAAAGCCCGCGAATCCACATTCGTCGGCGGACTGTGAGTGCGCACCGCAGCGGCATAACGCCACCGTGGCCGCAAGCGTGTGCCCGGCCAACAATGTAGCTGCGGCGTCTTGCCGCAGTTTCGACTGAATCGAGTTGAGACTGCCTCAGTAGCCATTAACTTTGGAACCGGATGTCGCCCGCGAGGCGCGAATGACCACTGCTGCGGACGGCGGTGCGCCCCCATTCCTTTGCCAATCATTCCCTTGTTTCCTCGTTCGAAGGCTTCTTGCATTTTGCGGTTGTATTTCCCTGTGAGGAACGCGTTCCACTGCGCCCCTGATCAGTTGGGGACGACGTGGAAGTCGTCCCTCCCGAGGTCGGGGTAAAGCCACAAAGGACGCAAAGATCACAAAGGAAATATCTTCTCTCTGTGTTCTGTGCGTTTTTTGTGGTTAATCACTCCTCATCATTCGTCCGCTTCTCTGCGCCTCTGCGGCTCGGTGGCCGTTCACTTTAGCGCCTGATGTCGCCCGCGAGGCGTGAACGGCTATCACCACAGAGGACAGCGCTCCCCATTTCCCATTCCCTTGATCGACGCGGACCTCAGCGGGTCAGTTGTTCAATCTGGCGCGACGACAACGCCGTGCGATAGATTCGCACATCGCGTAATGCACCACGAAAATAATCGCTGGGACCGAGACCAATCTTCAGCGGCAGCTCCGAACTAAGATCGTAGTCGGCCGGGTTGAAACTTGCTGAAGTGGCCGCCGCCCGACCGTCCACGTAGAGCGCGAGTTGATCGCGCTGTCGCACCGCGGCGAGGTGATGCCAGCCGTCGGACAGGGCGTAGTCGTACGTCACGTTTCTTCCCGCTGCAAACGACCACACCCGCCCCGAAGGGAGTGTCCCGCAAAACAGTCGGCCCTGAAATTCCGCCATGGTCCAAGCGCGACGGTATTTGACGTCCGGAGTGGAATCAAGCACGGCAAGGCGCTTCCAGTTGTCCGCGCCGTCGAAGCGGTACACCTCCGCCTGCGGCAGACTGCCCGCGTACACTTTTCCATTGTGGACCATCATGCCCATGACTTCGAGTTCCTGTCCGAGACGGCCCACATCGCTCCAGCGGTTGTCGCCGTCATAGCGATACACCCGGCCGGTATTCCACGTACCGACGTAAAGTCGCCCCGCGTAAATCACAAAGGAGTAGGTTTGGGTGTTCTCCGGCGGGCCCACTTGGCCGCAATCCACCCAAGCCTGTCCATCGAAACGGAAGACGTGACCTTCATCGTAACTCGAGGCGAACAGTTGCCCGTCATACACGCACATGGCTTCGACGCGCTTGCCAAACGGCACGGGCAACACGGTCCAACGCTGGCCGCCTTCGTAACGAAAGAATCCGGCGGGACGATACAACGAGGAGGCATAAAGTTGACCGCGATAAACGACCAGGCCGCCAATGGCTTCGGTGTCCGGCAATTGCCCGCAGTCCACCCACGACTGACCGCCCGCATAGCGATACACTTTGCCGCCCGGATGCGGATTCACCGATTCCGGTAACGCCGAGCCGCCAAGCCGATATTTCGAAACACCGGCGTAAAGCTGGCCCTGAAAAACCGCCAGTGCGGAAACCGAGTTGCACGAGTCCGGCCGTCCGCAATCCACCCAGCGCGCATCGCCGTCGAAGCGAAACACGCGCCCCGCCTCCTCCTTGCCGGATTCGCACGTGCCGGCATAAAGCTGCCCGTCATGCACCGCCAACGCGAAGACCAGCACCGCATTGCCCGGTCGGCCATGATCGCGCCAAGCCGTGTCCGATTGCCCGTTGTCGATGCCGAAGTGAACGTTGCGCGTGTTGGGCTGGCTGGTGGTGACACCGGCATTGTGCGTGATGCCGAAATTGAAGCCGCGCCGGGCGGTGGGGTCGTATTGACTGAGGATGTCACCGTAAGCGTCGTCCAGCGCCGTTTCCTCCGGCAACCACACCCAAGCGGCAATGGTGAAATCATTGGTGCCCAGTCGCAACGAGACGCTGGGAGGTACTTCGATCCAGCCAGTGCGCCCCTCGAACTGCGCCGCTTCATGTCCGGCGATGGTGCTGAAATTGACGCTGTGATTCAGACCGTGATGGCCCTGACCGGAAACATCCCGGCTGTCGCTGGCCAGCGGCCAATGGCCCACCAGCGTAGCGGCGGCTTCAACTGGTTTTTGCATCTCAACTGATGCGGCGATAAACAAACCCCCGGCACTGATGACTGTCGCCACCAGCCACCGGTGCCAGAATCGAACTCGCTCCCGTCGGGACGCCATCAGAGGTTTGGTCATAGGCACGCCCATTCTTCCGGCGCGGCTCTTACATGCAAGCCGGGATTGGGCACCGCCCGCGCCGACCTTCTCCTGTAAAATCCCCGTCTTTCCCAACCGCTCCCGTTTCCGGGATTGCCAAGCGCGGGGGAAAGGCGCTAAATGGCGCCGATGCCAACGGTTGCCGAACAACTTCGCACCCGCCGGGAGGCCCAAGGCCTCACGGTGCATCAGGTGGCGGACATCACCAAAATCCGGACGGACCATATTCGGGCGCTGGAGGAGGGTAATTTCAACGTGTTCACCGCGCCGGTGTACATCAAAGGATTTGTCCGGACGTATGCCGGTTTGTTGAAGCTGGATGTGCCCGAGGTCATCACGCAACTGGAGGCGGAACTCGGGCGCACTGAAAAATTTGCCGAACCGCCCAATCTGGGCGGGCGCACCCGCACCCCGCTGGATTTCCTCATGCTCCAGCTTTCGCGGATTGACTGGCGGAAGGGCGTGGTGATTTTGGCGGTGTTGGTGCTGGCGGGACTGGCCACCGGTGTGTATGCGCTCTGGCGGCATTATGCGACCCGCGATCCGCTGGCCGATCTTCCGCCGGCGGTGTACCCATCGGCGCCGCCCACCACCACCGAAACCCTGCCCCTCCCTCCGCCCGCGCGGTAGGCGCTCACACGTCTTTCAAATACAAATCCCGGTTGCGCCAGAGATACATCGCGCCGCTGGAAACCGTCAGCCCCACCGCCACCCAGAGCGCCACGCGGGCAAACCACGGCAGCCAGGGCAGAAAAATGGCCTGCAGCCACTCCGGCCATTCCCCGCGCGCAGCCAAGGCCAGCAAGGCAATGAGGGCCACGATTTGCGATACGGTTTTGTGTTTGCCATACCGTTCGGCGGCCAGCACGACGTTTTGCGCGGCGGCCAGCAAGCGCAAGCCGGTGATGGTCAGCTCGCGCGTCACCACCAAGATCGCCATCCAAGCCTGCACCTGCACCTCGGCAGCGGGCCCGATCCGGCCGTGTTCCACGAGGGCAATGAACACCGTGCAGATCAACACCTTGTCCGCCAGCGGGTCCATGAGGATGCCGAAGTTGGTGATCAACCGGCGCGCCCGGGCAATGCGGCCATCCAAGTAATCCGTCAGGCCGGCGACAATGAAGAACACCAACGCGGCGGTCCGGCCGCCGGGAATAGGGCCGAGCAACGCCACCAACAACAGCGCCGTCAACACGAAACGGGAAACGGTCAATTTGTTCGGCAGGTTCATTGTCGGCCAAAAATTGGGGGACAGAGACGGAAAGTTGCAAGTTCCAAAACCATTTTCCGCACCAGCAACCGCCCGCCACCCCGCTCACGCCGCCGGTTCGGCGATCAAATCGTAATCCGTATGCCCGATCACGCGAACGCGGACAAACTCCCCGACGGGCAGCCGGCCGCGCACAAACACCCGTCCGTCAATATCCGGTGCGTCGGCTTCGCCGCGGGCGACGGTGTAGCGTTGCGACGTCGGCAAGGCCGGTGGCCCGCCCGCCGAACGCAGCAGCCCGTGTTCCCAGGAATGGATGCGGGCGGCGGCGAGTTGCCGGGCGTTGGCCTCGCCTTCGGTCAGCACGACGAGGGTTTGGCCGACAAATGACGCGGAAACCGCGGTGGCCACCTTTTGTTGAACTGCCATGACCTGGTCCCGGCGGCGTCGTTTGACGGCATCCGGCACCTGGCCCGCCATCGCCCCGGCGCGCGTGCCTTCTTCCCGGGAGTAGGTGAACACGCCCAACCGTTCGAACCGGGTCTCGCGAATGAACGCCAGCAGATCATGGAAGCACGCCTCGGTTTCTCCGGGGAAACCCACAATGAACGTAGTCCGCAAGGCAATGCCCGGGACGCCCGCGCGGATGCGCCGCAACAGGTCCACGATGTATTCCTGCGAGGTTTCGCGCCGCATCCGCTCCAGCAAATTGTCGTGGATGTGTTGCAACGGGATGTCCACGTAACGCGCGACTTTGCGGCAGGCAGCGAGGGTGGCAATCAATTCATCCGTCCAATGCGCCGGATGGGTATAGAGAATCCGGATCCAAAATTCGCCGGGCAACGCGTTCAACCGCCGCAGCAACGCGCTCAAGGTCGGGCCGTCGGCGGGCAGCGCCTTCACCGCGGCGTCAAACCGGGCGGGGGAGGCGATCGTGCGGGAATGATTGGCGCGCAGGTCCAAGCCATAATAGGTCGAATCCTGGGAGATCAGGTTGAGTTCCTTCACGCCGTTGGCCAACAAGGTTTGCGCCTCGCGAACAATGTCCGCCAGAGGACGGCTGCGGTGGCTCCCGCGCATCCGCGGGATGACGCAAAAGCTGCAGGGATGATTGCAGCCTTCGGCGATTTTGACATAAGCAAAATGCCGGGGCGTCAGTTGGAAGCGCGGCGTGGCGTAGTCGGGAATGTACGTCGGGCGGGCGTGAACCTCCAGCAACGGCGCCGCCGGCGGCGTCACGCGGGCGGGCGGACGTTGTTGATCCAACCGCGCCAAGTCAGCCGTGATGCGTTTGGCAGAAGACCGGGACGCGGATTTTCCTGGGGTGGCGGTTTCGTCCGGGCGGATTTTTTCGGCCCGCCGCGCCAGCGCCTGCCGCACGATGGCCGGCACCTGGGCCACTTGATCAATGCCCATGAAGGCGTCCACTTCGGGCAGCAAGGCGGGGAGTTCCTTGCGGAAACGCTGGGACAAGCAACCGGCGACAATCAGCGCCTGGCCGCGCCGATGCGCTTCGCGCACCTCGGCGGATTCCAAAATGGTGTCCACGCTCTCCTCCTGCGCGGCGTCAATGAACGAGCAGGTGTTGACGATCAGGGCGTCCGCCTGGGCGGGATCATTAATGATTTCAAAGCCGTCCTGCAACAACGCGCCCAGCATGATCTCGGCGTCCACGAGATTCTTGGCGCATCCGAGGGAGATCAGACCCACGCGGACGGGAGAGGGCGGAGGAGCGGGCTTCATCCGGCGGCGGCGCGGCTCATGGGGCGGGCACGGCGGCCGACGCGGGCGGAGCGTTCGTGGCGGCGGGCGCGGGCGCGGTTTCCGGCGGCAAATTCAATTTGGTGCGCAGCAGATCGCGGTATGGTTTGGGTAAACCCGCTTCCGTATCCAGCAAACGCCCCAACACCTCCTGGCGGATTTCCCGGAACGGGGCCAGGCCGATGGCCATTTCGCGTCCCTTGATTTTGTCCATGTAACGGTTGTAAACCTGCTCGGCTAGGTTGCGCTGACCCAGCGATTGTTCATCCTCGTCCATGATCAAAAAGTGGAAAGACCGTTCCAACATGCCTTCCACCGTTTGTTTGATCCGGTTGCGGTCGGTCTCGCCCACGTCCCCCGCCACCCGGCCGATGCAATACTCGGCGAGCGTCAGGTTGCGCGGGAATGAATTGGTCTGGCCATCCAGGATGATCTTATCGGGATAATGATCGGACAGGTAACGATACCACTGGGCTGCCTCCCGCTCGCGGGCGTGGGTGAAGAGAAAATAGACCGCGTCCCGGAGAAAGTTGCGGTGGCCGGTCTTGATGTGCTCCCGGTTTTTTTCGTCCTCCTCCATGGCCTGCTCGTAGGCGGCGTTGACCTTGGGAATCAAGGCGAGGTTGGGCCCGAATTCAAAGCGTCGCCCCACCAGGTCGGGCACAAGCCGGCCACGGTGGAAGGCGAGTTGCATGGATTGATAAATGACGCGCCGCAACTTGATGAGGTCATCCGGATCAATCCGCCGCTCGTTGAGGTGGGCCATTTCCAAACCGCGCGCGGCCCAGTAGATGGCGTGGG
>Ga0255345_1004744_pt1 | contig 14506 bp, 6 predicted proteins | sample wastewater_treat_6_FD_192415 | JGI IMG/M metagenome (GOLD analysis project Ga0255345, IMG submission 192415) | Wastewater microbial communities from Lulu Island WWTP, Vancouver, Canada - plant20 | ecosystem: Engineered > WWTP > Wastewater > Unclassified | place: Canada: Vancouver, British... | reverse complement strand
GCGGTTTCTGCAGCCAGATTATCTAGTTCTGTGGTAGTTACGCCATCGAAGACTCCTTCAATCACTTTTTGAGCTACTAGAGCCGCTTGAACATGGTCAGGCGACAAGCCATAGCAAAGCTTTTGAATTCTCGCCGTGATTTTGTCAAATTTCACGGTTTCTTTCTTCCCATCTCTTTTAATAACGAACATACGGTCAGGCGTTTATACTAAGTTTAAAAATTAGGTTAGGTACTTTTACTTTAATAAATATGCTTTTACTCTTTTCTTCTTTTTACAAATTCCCCTAAAATTGGGGACAATAAGGCCTGCAACGGTTTTCTGTTGCTTTCAAGTATGCACGAAACGTGTTTGAGTTTGAAAACCAGCACATTCCGATAATCAAGGTATGCTTGGTGAGCCGGTTACAAATCACGTTAAAGATAACGTCGTTCCCAAGGACTATTTTTTCACAATCGGGTACACTTTTCAACAAAATTCGGGTTGATAAAATTTATTTATGAAAAGCCTTTGAAAGACCAAAAAATATCGTAATAATAGAAATGCCTACCTTCAAAAAAAGGGACAAAATCATACTTTCATTGAATAATCGACAAAGCACTCGATAATGATTGATTTTCAGAGAGAAAATTTTATTTTGCTCTAAGAGACACATCACACCTTATAAATGCTTAAAATGTCGTTATTACACCCATTTACATTCTTCAACAACTACTCGCGCACAATCTTCTGCCGCATTATAAATCAGGTCATGTGCAACATCATTAAAATAATGAATAACCGTAGAAGGAATCAGGCGCTTCAATTCAAGACCTACAGCTGAATACATAGGAGTACATTTCTCTCCCAATAAGATAGATACTGGCATTTTAAGATTAGCAATATTTTCGGGAGTAGAAATTTCAGGTGGGACTTGATTAAAAACTAATTGATATAATGCAGCTGCATTGGCAATCATATCACGACGAATTTCTTCGGGCAAAGTATTGAAACCCTTCCCTCCTATTGCATAATCTAGCAATTGCTTTACTGCATTAGCAGGATTACCTGAAAGAAATGTTCGCTTAATATCATCGAAGGTTTCTTTACGAACATCAACAACATTCGTGTATTCTGGGCGATTATTTATCAATAATGGAAGTGTGGGCTCTGCAAGAAAAAGATGCATAACTTTTTCCGGCGATAATATTGCTGCTGTAGTTGCAACCAATGCACCGTATGAATGTCCGAATACAACTGCCTTATCAATATGCAAAGCATCCATCAGCGCAATTAAATCTTTAGCATGTTGATCGGGACCAAAAACGCCATTATCATTCGGATTATTCGGTAAATGAAATCGCTGAGAATAACTTATAACACGAGCATGCATTCTCAAATCATCTTGCAAATACACTACATGATTACAACTAGCAGCTGCACCATGAACAAAAATAAATGGCACACCATTACCTACATCTGAATAATTCAGAACAGTATCGTTAACGGTAATTTGTTTTAGAGTGCTCAATTAAAATTCAGGAATTATTGGTTTGTTCGAAAGTACTTCATCAATTTGCATCATAATTTCTGACGAAAGCAAATGCAATTTATCTACTGCATCTAAATTTTCTTCCAATTGTTTTACTTTGCTAGCACCTAAAATTACTGTGCTAACATTGTTGTTTTTTAAACACCAAGCAATCGCTAGTTGCGGCATTGAAATACTTAAATCATCTGCGATAGATTTAATTGATTTTACTTTTTTCAATCTATCTTCCGTCAAATTTCTATCGCGTAACCACTCTAATCCTTCCATAGCCAATCGAGTATCAGAAGGATCGGCATTAAGATATTTACCTGATAACAATCCACTAGCCAGTGGCGACCATATTGTTGTCCCCATTCCTTGATATCTAAAAATATGCAAGTAATCGTCTTCCATTTTCTTCCGCTCTAACATATTATACTGGGGTTGTTCCATTACAGGAGCTATGAGATGATGACGTTCAGCTTCCAGATGTGCTTGAAGAATTTCTTGAGCACTCCATTCAGAAGTTCCCCAATACAAAATCTTACCCTGCTGAATCAAAGTATTCATTGCATGAACGGTTTCAAGAATGGGCGTATTTTTATCGGGACGATGACAAAAAAACAAATCGATATAATCAACATGCAATCGTTTTAATGCTGCCTCACACCCCTCTAAAATATGTTTACGACTCAATCCACGTTGGTTAGGTTTATTCTCTTCATATCCGAAAAAAACTTTACTAGAAACCATGTATGAACTACGACTCCATTTCAACTTATGAAGAATATTTCCCATTACCTCTTCGCTTTTACCTCGAGCATAAGTCTCTGCATTATCAAAAAAATTGATTCCAGTATCGTAAGCCTTTATCATTAACTCTTCTGCGAGCGTATTTTCAATTTGCTTTCCGAAAGTAAGCCATGATCCTAATGAGAGTGCACTAATTTGAAGGCCTGTATTGCCAAGTTTCCTGTATTCCATGATTTAAAAATTGAGATGCAAAAATACAACAGTAACTAGGTAAATGAGGTGAAATTTGGATATTTAAAAACAAGAATAACTTTCGAATTGTAAAAAAATGGCCTTTTTATGGAAAAAAGCATAAAAAAGCATCATAGAATGTTGGGGCAATTACATAAAATCATAAATTTATTGGTTCTTATCGTCCCTTACCGATAAGAGCCATTCAACCAAAACAAACCCAATAATTATGAAGAAATTTCTTACCGGATGTTTGCTATTCCTATCGCTGACATCAGCAAAGTCACAAGTCCTCAGCGGTAGGGCGGCAGAACAAGTAAATGCCAACGCGAAAGAACTGCGTTATGACACTCGTTCAAAGGCCCCTCTCTACATCGAATTCAAAGCCGGATCATTCATTGCTGCATCAGAGAGAATGGAAGGGCTAACTAACATATTAGGAATCACATCAAATGATACTTGGAAAATAATTAGAAGTGATCGTGATGATTTAGGAATGAACCATTCACGCTATCAGCAATTTTACAAAAACATTAAAGTAATTACCGGTGAATACATCTTGCATGAAATGCAAGGAAGAGTGGTTGCCGCTAACGGGATGTTTTATGATCACTTATCATTAAGCACAACGCCAACACTAACTGAAAAACAAGCTTTAGCTGCTGCTCTTAATAATATTCATGCTTCAAAATATTTGTGGCAATGTTCGGAAGAGGAACAACGTATTTTATCGGGTGGCACAGCTACTAATGCTGCACCTCGCGGTGAATTAGTTGTATTACCATCATTAAATGGCGATCGCAAACAGGGAATCAATTTATGTTGGCAATTCGATGTATATTCAAAACAACCACATGAGCGTTGGTTAATTTATGTAAATGCTCAAACCGGAAAAGTTGAATTCAAAGAAAACAAAATTTGCACGATAACAACTAACGGTACCGCAGCTACGAAATATAGCGGAACTCAAGCAATAAGAATTGATAGTGTTAGTACTTCTAGTTATCGTTTAAGAGAAACAGGAAGAGGATCAGGAGTAGAAACATATAATCTTCAGAACGGAACTAACTATGCAACAGCTGTAGATTTTACAAGCACTTCAAAGGCTTTTACTGCAACCACTAATCAAGATAACGCAGCTTATGATGCGCATTGGGGGGCTGAGATGACCTACGATTATTACTTAGCTGCACACAATCGCAATAGCTATAATAACGCTGGTGGAATATTAAAATCATATATTCATTATTCAACCTCCTATAACAACGCATTTTGGAATGGATCGGTAATGACTTATGGAGACGGTGACGGCTCTACATTTTCACCTTTAACTGAATTAGACATTTGCGCACATGAATTATCGCACGGAGTAACAAGCACATCATCTAATTTGACTTATTCTTATGAATCCGGAGCATTAAACGAATCATTCTCGGATATCTTTGGAATATCAACTGATTTCTTTGCTCGTCCTTCAACAGCTAACTGGACATTAGGAGATCAAAGTTACACTCCGGCTACTTCAGGTGACGGTATTCGTTATATGAATAATCCGAATTTAGCGGGCGACCCAGATACATACCTAGGTACAAACTGGTATACAGGAACCGGCGACAATGGAGGTGTTCATTACAACAGTGGTGTACAGAATTTCTGGTATTACTTATTATGTACAGGTGGTATTGGAACAAATGATGTAGGATTTTCTTACAATGTTACTGGAATCACAATGAACAAAGCAAGACAAATTGCTTATAGAAACAATACATTCTATTTAACTAGTGGATCACAATATGCAGATGCTGCTTATTATGCAGTAAAATCAGCTAACGACATTTTTGGAAACTGTTCATCTGAATCCTTCTCTACAAAAAATGCATGGGACGCAGTAGGTGTTGTAGGTGCTCCATTAAATTCTGCTGCAACTGCATCGGTAGCAGGAGGGACATGTTCGGGATCAACAATTCAATTTACCGCAGCAGGAGGAACAACTTATTCTTGGTCAGGACCTGGAGGATTTACCTCCTCAATTGCTAATCCAACAATCTCAAATGCCTCTTCAGCCAACAACGGATTATATTCATGTATCATTACTGATGCATCTGGATGTAGCGGGCTAGCAACAGCTGTTGTATCTGTTAGTGCATCGCCAAGCGTTACAGCAACCGGCGGCACAACAATTTGCAATGGAGGTTCGGTTCAATTAAATGCAAATGCATCAGCAAGTGGTCAAGGACAAAATTCAGGGAGTAATTCAGCTGCCTTAGCATTACCGGACTATCCGAACGCAGGTGTTAGCAGCACTATTAACATTAACGGAAGCACCAATGCCAGTTCAATAATTTCAGTTACTATAGATTCATTAACGCATACCTATGATGGCGATTTAAAAATCGAATTAATATCTCCATCAGGTTCATCTATTATTTTAGCAAGTAACGTAGGTACATCAGGAGATAATTTTATACGTACAAAATTTGTTTCATCAGGAACATCCATTGCAAATGGCACAGCACCATTTACCGGAAGCTTTGTACCATCTGCCGGATCCTTCGCAGGATTAACAGGGTCTGCTAATGGAACATGGTCGCTTAAAATTACGGACTTAGGAAGTCAAGATATTGGAACTCTATGGAAATGGTCGATCGAATTACCGGGAAATGTAATTGTTTCTTACAACTGGACTCCTTCAACAGGATTAAACAGTTCAACAGTTAGTAATCCTTTAGCTTCGCCTGCATCAACAACTACTTATACAGTTCAAGTTGCAGATAACAACGGATGTACTTCCACATCATCAACTACTGTTACCATTGGAACGCTTGCAGTACAAACGACACAAACGAATGTTTCTTGTAATTCAGGATCTAATGGAGCAGTAAGTATAGCATTTGTCAATCCTGTAGGCACACCAACATATTTATGGAATACAGGGGCAACAACTTCATCACTTACAAATCTTCCTGCAGGGACATATATTTATTCAATTACTAACGGTAATGGATGTACGACAACAGGAGCAATTAGCATTACTCAGCCCTTTATGCTTGATGGTACAGCATCATCATCACCAGCTACATGCGGCAATACAAATGGTATTGCTTCAGTAGCAGTAGCTGGAGGAACTACTCCATATTCGTATTCATGGAGTAATGGTATAACTACAGCGTCAAACAACAATTTATCAGCTGGCACATACACCATTACAGTAACTGATGCTAATGGGTGTTCTTTTAGTTCCATAATTGAAGTAGCAAATCAAGGAACTGGTGGAACATTATCAACACCATCATCTATTACAGGCACGAAACAGGGAGTATGTCCCGGGACCACAAAACTGTATAGTTGTCCTGCAGTAGCTAACGCAACAAATTACACATGGACAATTCCTGCAAATGCCGTTATCAATAGTGGACAAGGCACAAAAAGTATCAATGTATCATTCCTAGCTGGATTTACTACCGGAGCAATAACTGTAACTGCATCTAATGGTTGTGCAACAAGCAATACTAAAAGCGCAACAATAAGAAGCACTCCGCTTACTCCAGGAGCAATTACGGGAATTACCAATAATTTATGTAACAGTTTAACCAACTATAGTATTGCTGCATCAACAACAGGAGCAACATCTTATACTTGGTCAGTACCCGCAGGCGCATCAATTACAAACGGGCAAGGAACAACTGCAATAACAGTTCAATGGCCAAACAATAGTGTTGTATCAGGAAGCATTTGTGTAACGGCTAATAATGCTTGCGGAAGTAGCACTTCAAAATGTTTAGCAGCTGTAACAACTCTTCCTTTAATGCCATCGACTGTAAGCGGACCAGCAACAGCATGTAAAAACCAAACCGGACTTGTATACAGTGTTACAGGTCAAGTTGGAGCTACGTATACATGGACAGTACCTGCGAAGGCAACGATAGTTAGTGGACAAGGAACTCCTTCGATCACTGTCAATTGGGGACCAAGCACTGGAAGTGTAAAAGTAACGGCTTCTAATGCATGTGGAACACAAACAACAAAAACAAAATCAGTAGTAGTAAATTGCAGAACAGGATTTGAAACAATTTCAACAATGGAATTAATTCCGAATCCTAATGATGGAAATGCTACAATAATTGTTGGAGATGATGAATCAAATTACGAAGTTATTGTAAATGATATGCTAGGAAGAACAATTCTCAAAGACATCAGCACAGTTGCTCAATACAATTTACATTTAGAAAATCAACCTAAAGGAATGTACTTAGTCAGTGTACGTAAATCATCGGGAGAAAATCAAATTTTCAGAATGATCATTCAATAACAGAATTTAAATTATAAAAAAGGCCGACTAACAAAGTCGGCCTTTTTTTATGCTTTAGCTTTTATCATTTTAAAAGTAAAGAATGAAAGCAATACAATTATTGCCAACAAAACAAACCAAAGTAAATTATCAGGCAAACTAAACAGTGGTTTCTTATTTACGATAGGTATAGATTTTTCAGACAAAACAACAATCGTATCAGTTGCTAAAGGAATTTTTTCTGAATAACGAACAATGTCGTAATCGGGAAAGGACAATGAATGATCACCATACGACACAATATATCTTCCATTTAAATCGGGAAAATATGTTTTCAATACAATTGGGAAAACAAAAACCTTAGCTGCTACAATCTTCAGAGGTATATTATCGGCATTATCAATATTTAATTGCAACCCCTTAACGAGTTCTTGAGAAAAATAAATGGAATTATCGGAGTAAGAATTTAAACTACCATTAGCCAATTCAAAGTAATTTTTAATCCACTTTTTATTTACAAGAACGCTATCACGGTACCCATAAAGAGTAAAATGACGAACATATTCCCCATTGAAATTTACTTCGGGAATAAACTCAGATAGTTCCTTAGGTGTTGCCAGAAGAAAATCAACCGTTGTTGTTTTGTTTTTAACTTCAGAAGACAATGCTGGTAAAATCAATTGCGATAATTTAATCTGATTTACCTTTTTATCGCATTGCAATACAGCACTCAAATTTAGGTCATTGAAATTCGAATAAGAAACTCGTAGATATTTAAAACTTATATCATCTAATTTAAATTTCGAATAGACAAAATGCTCACCATCTTTGAGAAGAGACACGAGCCGAATTGAATCTTTAACAAAAAACCAATTCACATTATCATTACTTCCTTCAGCTGAAAGATTAATATCATAATTTGCATTATTGAATTTAAAATCGAGATCAATAGCATTGCCTTGTTTTAGCTCGAAAGTTGCATATGACCTAGCTCCTGATTTAACAAGATTGAATAGTTTTAAGTTATCCCATTTGATTGTAGAAGTAGTTTCATTCTGCAAACGCAGGTATGGAATCTCTACAGAATCCTTGTCGGAAATTTTATAAACTCTGACATCAGAAAGATTTGAATTAGCCTTCAAATAAATCTCTGGCGGCAAAACAATTGAATGCCAGCCAGTATCTTTCACCTCGAGACTTCGGTAATATCGAATTGGGTTGCCTGCATTAACACAAATTTTAATCAGGCACAAAAAAGTCAACAAACTAATTTTCGCTTGATTCATCATCTTTAAAGATTGTTAAACCATATTTATTATAGAGGAAGGATATTATCAATAATAAAACACCTAATGCAATAAACACTACTGTTTTAAGTATAGTACTTAACGAAGCTATATCATAGAAAAACAACTTAACGAGGGTAATTCCGAAAAGTCCTATTGCTAATAAGCGTAATAGTTTTATCCTTTTAAAAATTCCTCTTACAATTAAAGCTAGTGAGCAAACTCCCCAGAGGATACTCAATCCTAGTTTGTACGACCATGCAATATCAAAAATATCAGACCAATTTAACCATTCGCTACTAAATAGCCATATTGCTGCGACAGAATAAACTAATTCCGGTTGAATTTTATTTTTCCATTGCACAAACGAAAATTCAATTGCGTTAAGAAAGAATTTCAACGTAAACAAAGCTAAGATAATAAGAGGGTATCGAAGCCATAAATTAAAGCCCTCAATAACCGAATAACTAGAAGATGGATGGAGATAAATTTCACGTAATACACTTAACTGATACAATCCCCCAGTAAAAAACAGCAAAGTACTTACTCCTGAAATTAACAAAAACACAACATTCAATTCTTTATTTTTCACCTTACTCCTATTCACAAAATAAAGCAACAATGCATAGACCATGGAATATGCAATATCAAAAAGCATGCGATAATGATTCCACTTTTCATTATAATAATAATCGGGAATAGTGCCAGTCTTTCCATTCACAACGACAGCAGTTGATTGGTATAAATTTTGAAGCCAAGTATCAACCTCAAACTTTACAACACCATAAGTAAGAACAATACTGATGATCGGAAGTCCGTATTTAACAAGTACGCTATAAATGCTATTTGGATTTACCATAGAGGCATACTCTTTTCTTCGAGAGAACCAGGTAAGAAAGCAAAACGCACTTGACATTAATACGCCAGATAAAAAATTCATATTCGCAAAAGGAACGAAAATCTCATTACTTCCGGCATATGTAAAATACTGCATTGATCTAGTGTCTTCAAAATAGCTTATTAAAGCTAACAGAAACAGCGGAACAGACAACTGTTCATAGAATGCGATTTTATTTTTTCGAGCAATAACAAAAACTACAATTGACTCAATCATCCACAACAAAGTAACATAATGTCCACTAAACTGGACAGAAATCGAAATAGTAACAAAGGCTAAAACTAGACCAGCTACGAGATAAAAAACACTTTTATCAACCTCTGCCTTCTTAAATAACAATACACAAACAGCGAAATGAACTAATGCATAGGCAACAGTAAACAAACCAAGGTAATCGTCGTAATTCAAGTACGACATTAGATAATATCCCAGTCCGTAAGAAACAAATGCGTTTGACAATAATACAATAACATCCTTCTTTTCAAACAAATGATTTTTAACAACCTTAAAGGCAATAAAAATTGCATAAAACTGAAGGAAGTAAATTAAATTAAAAGTAAAACCTACAACAAAATAATCCTTGGTAAACGAATCCAATACCCAGAACCAAATAATAGCCCACGTAAAAACATACGCTGCATAAAAAAGGCTTCGCCAGAACTTTTTGAATGAAATAAAAAGAATACCGCAATTAATTAAACCAATATATGCTAACAACACTTCTACTTTTCCTGATCCCGTGCTTAACAAAAAAGGGACAGCATACGCACCTACTAAACCAATATGAGCTATAACAACATTATTATAACTTAGAGAGGCAATAACAGTAAATATGGTAAACAAAATCATTAAAACAAATGCGACAGGCTGAGGCAGTAAAGCATACAAAGAATATGCAGTAAACGTCACGAAATAATTAATTGCCATAGCACCGCTCAACAAAACAGCGCTAAACTTTTCATATTTACTTCGTAACTTAAATGCAACACCCATCAAACCTAGTCCTATTAAATAAGCCAGTATAATTCGCGTAAGCGGGCTAATCAATTGATGATCGATTGCATATTTAGTACCGATAGCTACACCGATTATAGTGATTAAAATTCCGATTTTATTTAAAAGATTTTCTCCAATAAATTTTTCGAAATTAGAACTTAAGTCATCGTACCAACCTGGATTATTGTTTTTCTTCTCTGAAAAGACCGTAGGAGAATTATATGAAGGGAACGAAGCAGTGCTTTTATTATCCGATTTTTTTACTTCCTCAAATAAATTGATAACCTCGGAACCAGAAGAGATAATATTATGTTGAATGGGTTCCGAAGCAATCGGCTCTTGCGAAGCAATTACATCGGGTGCAGACATTTGATTTAGCAATTCCCTTTTTAGCTCATTGATTTCGTCGGAAAGTACATATTGCTTAGCCTGAAGGTCATCCAGTTTCTTTTTTAATTCATGAAAATTATTGGGTTGCTCGGGCATATATGAAGAAATAGATAATCGAAGGTAATAAAAGGATGAAAAACTCCAAGAAAAATCAGAAATCAATAAAAAACGACCTTCAACTTGTGATGAAGGTCGTTCTTAAATAAAGTTTATTACCCTATTGCTTGTTCGAGATCCGCTAGCAAATCTTCGATATCTTCGATACCAACGCTTAAGCGGATTAATCCATCGGTAACACCAGCTTTCTCCCGCTCTTCTTTCGGAATAGAAGCATGAGTCATTGTTGCAGGATGGTTTAATAAAGACTCAACACCACCCAAAGATTCTGCAAGAGAGAAAACTCTTACTTTCGAAGCCATTGCAAACGTTTCCTCAACAGTAGCATCTTTCAAAGTAAAAGATATCATTCCACCGAATTTTTTCATTTGTGTTTTAGCGATATCATGATTAGGGTGATCAGGGAATCCAGGCCAATACACTTTATCGACTTTCGGATGATTTCTTAAATAATTAGCAACCGCTATTCCATTTTCACAATGACGATCCATCCGCACGTGTAATGTTTTAATTCCTCTTAAAACGAGGAAGCTATCCATTGGTCCCGGAGTAGCGCCACAAGAGTTATGAATAAACGCTAAACGATCATAAATAGCTTTATCATTCAAACAAATTGCACCCATAACAACATCGCTATGTCCGCCTAAATATTTAGTAACAGAATGCATCACAATTGTAGCTCCCAAAGCCAAAGGATTTTGAAGGTAAGGCGATGCAAAGGTGTTATCTACAACCAACATCAGATTATTATCCTTCGCGATAGCAGAGCAAGCTTTAATATCGATAATTTGCATGGTAGGATTCGTAGGCGTCTCTACCCAAAGCATTTTTGTATTAGCGTTAATATAATTCTTGATATTATTCGCATCGTACATATTCACAAAGTGAAATTTTATTCCCATTGGTTCAAAAATCTTTGTGAACATACGGTAGCTTCCACCGTAAAGATCATTGGTAGCGATCACTTCATCACCGGGAAGCAATAATTTAATGATTGCATCAGAAGCACCTTGTCCGCTGCTAAAGCACAAACCATACTCTGCATTCTCGAGAGCTGCAATACAATTCTCCAAAGCGCTACGTGTAGGATTTTTCCCACGAGCATAAGCATACCCTTTATGTTTGCCGGGAGATTCCTGCACATAAGTAGAAGTTTGATAAATGGGAGTCATGATAGCCCCAGTTGAAGGGTCAGGCTCTTGACCTGCATGAATGGCTTTCGTTCCGAAACGAGAATCTGATTTCATAATTATGATCTATGCGACAAAGGTAGCCAAACCTTTTTTATTAAAAAGGAAATAATGCCTGTAAATAAAAAGGGACAGACCTTTAGAGATCTGTCCCTTGTAATTAAATTTTATAGCTATTAAGGAGCTGTAAAGTCGAAAGTTGAAGTAGAACCCATTAATACTGGGTTAGCGCTCCAAGTTTCGATTGAGTTACGGTGTTTAACAACTATGTAATAAGAATTACCAATTAATGATCCCGGTAACTGAACCACCATATGCCCATCTGTTTTTAGCAAGCCAATTACTGATGAAGCTGTTGCAAACGGAGAAGAAGCATCATGAAGTTCGATAGTAACGCTATCTACATCTGTTGGATCAGTACTCAATCCGTTATTAAACAATACCGGAGTCATAGTACCACCTCCTGTATAGAATCCTTGAATAAACATTTTAACATCTAAAGAAAGGAAGCTATTTACAACGAAGTTAGTTGCAGATGTTGCCACGCAAGCTAAAGGTGTAATTACAGATATAGCAGAAGTAGTAGCACCTGCAGGAACAATAGCAGTAATTTGTGTGTTAGAATTAACAGTAAATGATGCTGAGTATACCCCGAATGATACTAACGAAGTATTATTAAATCCTGTTCCTGTAATAACAACTGTTGTACCTGCCGATCCTGAAGAAGGCGTAAATCCTGTTATTGTAATTGCCGCAGGTTGAGATACTGTAATTGAAGTAGAAGCAGTACAATTATTTGCATCAGTAACAGTATAAGAATAAGTACCGGCAGAAACAGTTGTTGAAGCCCCGCTGTAAGAATAAGCTCCTGTTCCACCTGATGCGCTTAACGATACTGTTGTAGTTCCACCATTACAAGCTATTGTTCCAGGCGTTGCAGTAATAGAAAGTGCTGATGGCTGAGATACTGTAATTGAAGTAGAAGCAGTACAACTATTAGCATCAGTTACTGTATAATTATAAGTACCGGCTGTAACTGTTGTAGCAGAACCACTATAAGAGTATGCACCGGTTCCACCTGTTGCACTTAATGAAACTGTTGTAGATCCACCATTACAAGCTATTGTTCCAGGAGTAGCAGTAATAGCTAATGCAGCTGGTTGAGACACTGTAATAGAAGAAGAAGCTGTACATCCTGCAGCATTAGTTACTGTAATTGTATAAGTACCTGCTCCAATATTTGAAAGATCTTGAGTTGTAGCACCATTCGACCAAGCATAAGAAACACTATTCACTAAAGAAACTGAAGAAGTTGCATTGGTGAATGAAGTTGGATCAACTGTCCATGTACGTGGAGTAGTATAAACACCAGTTTGGTAATTATAAGTTCCTGTTGCGAAGAATGATTTTCCTTGAGTTGGATTTGAAGGAATGAAGTAGCTTGTTGATTGTAATAATCCTCCACTGTATTTATCATTAGTTGGTAATGTGTAACCAGCAGCTCCACTATTAACTACTGCATTTCCCATTGATGCTCCATAGAAGATTGCATCAACAGGAACTGTAGATGCTGTTATTGATGATGCTGCAACATTAAATACTCCAACTGCATCTGCACTTGTTGTACCATTTCCTAATACACCTCCACTGGCGGCATTCCCAAATGCGTCACCTGCAACTGATGCTGTAGTAATTACTCGAAGTTTCGTTCCTGACGGTGACATTGAAGATCCTCCTACGTAAACTACATCACCTCGTTGAACAGAACCACTGTTGATATTAAATCCATAAGTAAGTCCAGCACCATTTTTCCATCCATTTACAGTTGCATTTCCATTATTTAAAAACACAACAGAGAAAGGAGTAACACTGAAATTTATTGTGCGAGTTGCAATTAATTCCACCCACTCATTACTTGTATCAACTCCTGCAGGATCAGCCATGTATTCAGAAATCAACAATCCCGGATCATTAGAAGCATTGTCTGCTGCGTCTGCGGAAGAAGAAACATCAATTGCACCTGTTAATGCGCCATTACATAATGGATTTGTAATTGTATTTGTAGTAATTGTAATTGCAGATGGTTCAGTAATCTCAACGCTATTTGTTGTTGAACATAAATTAGCATCGGTAATTGTAACACTATACGTTCCTGCTGACAATCCAGTTAAGTCTTCAGTAGTGGCACTGTTCGACCAAGCATAAGTATAAGGAGTAGTTCCTCCAGTTACTGTTAAATTAATTGAACCATTAGTACTACCAAAGCAAGTTGCATTTACACTTGTGAAAGTTGATGCTAATGCTGCTGCAGGCTGAGTGATAGTAACTGTAACTGAGTCTTTACATCCTCCACTTTCTGTTACAACTGCCTTGTATGAACCAGGTGCTAACCCTGAAAGGTCTTCAGTTGTTGCACCATTTGACCATGCAATTGAATAAGGTGCAACACCACCTGTAATTGTTAAATCGATAGTTCCATTATTCGCTCCGAAACAAGTAACATTTGTATGTGTAGCTGATAATGTTGGAGGAGTACAAGAACAATCAAGCAATACTAAACTTGTTGTTGCTGTTTCAGTACATCCGTTAGCATAAGTAACTACAACTGTATACGTTTGTGCTCCTGCTTCAGCTAAAGTAAATACTGAAGTAGACACTGTAGGATTTTGGGAATTAGATGTAAATCCATGAGGACCTGACCACGACCATGATGTTCCGTTATTAACTGAAAGAGAAGCATCAGTTCCTATGCAAGTTGCTCCACCATTAGAAGCAATAGGGTTATTAGAAGCTGGTTGACTAATTACTACAGATGTCGTTAATGCGCAACCGTTAGCATCGGTAGCAG
>Ga0255345_1004740_pt1 | contig 14513 bp, 17 predicted proteins | sample wastewater_treat_6_FD_192415 | JGI IMG/M metagenome (GOLD analysis project Ga0255345, IMG submission 192415) | Wastewater microbial communities from Lulu Island WWTP, Vancouver, Canada - plant20 | ecosystem: Engineered > WWTP > Wastewater > Unclassified | place: Canada: Vancouver, British... | reverse complement strand
GTTGGATACACCAATATATCCGCTGATGAAATGATTGGCGTTAAATCGCCTTGGAGTTACGGCCCCTATGCGTCCACCGATGAAGCGTTCAAAAGACGCGCTCGCAGTGTAGCAGAATTTTACCAGCTTTGCGGTCAGGACATGGCCGATGCAGTAATGAAATACTGGCTGGAATGTGCGCTTGCTTCTCTTGAAGGTGCGATCAATACCAGTGAAACGCTTGTAGTGCCTGCCAATTTAACCACTTATGGTAAAAAGGTATTTACCGCTGGCTTACGTCCACTTGGCGATAGAGCTGACCGGATTGCTCTTTGGGTTATGAACTCCAGTCTTTTCTTTGATGTTATTGATGAAGCAATTGACGGTGAAAGAACTGAAGAAATTGGAACTGTCATTTATGGCGGTTCACCCGGCACGTTAGGCCGTCCGGTTCTGGTAACTGATGTCGCTTCCGATGATACCATTCTCGGATTACAGGCGGGTGCAATTAGTATAATTGAATCACAGGCTCCCGGCGTTCGTAGCTATCAGATTAATGATAGAACAAACTTGGCTATGGGGTTCAGGGGTGAGGGAGTGTTCAATATTGAAGTGCTTGGCTTCTCTTATAGAGGTTCTGCTAATCCGGACAAGACCAGCCTGGGAACTTCCGATAACTGGACACAGTATGCCACTGACGATAAGAATTGCGCCGGTGTTTTGATTGACACGACTGAAACGTCATAAGTAGCTCTTGACGATATAAATGGCGGGGGTTTTAATACTCCCGCCTATTAAAAAATAGGGAGCAACTATGCGAGTATTATTACTGGCTCAAGGTAACGGCTTACGTTGGGATGTTCCCGGTGCGCTCAATGACCCTACTGAAAAAGAACATCCATTCTTAGGCAAGTCTAAACATTTTGTTGTTATTGACGGTGAAACGGTTTTAGACCGCGCAAGACGCTTGTTCAAAGAGCGAGGTTGCGAAGTTATTTTAATCGCGCCGAATGATGACAGATATGGCGAGCGAATCACACTTGACAATCCATTCCCTACAAAAACTAATGAAGATAAGCTATTAGCGACTAAAGAGCTATGGTCAAAAGACGACTTGACCGTGATAGCCTTTGCTGATTGCTATTACACTGAAGATGCCATTGATAAGATAGTGTCACATAAGGGTGAGCAATTCCATATGTTTCGTAGACCGTGGGCAAGCTCAATTACAGGCCACAGATGGGATGAAACCTTTGCAGTGTCTTTCGGTGCTAGTGACCATGAGCGCATTTTAAAACACTGTCATAGAATTGTTGAGCTTGTGAAAACAAAGCGTATTAAAAAAGACCATATGCGAACACTTTACGCTTCTTTGCTTGGTCATTCTGATTTACACGAGAAGGCTAGCCCACGAGAATTATTTACAACGCCACATCAAACAATCATAGACGACTGGACGGATGACTTTGATTCGCCTTTAGAGTGGACGAACTTCGTTGGCAGATATTACGAAAACAAAACAAATGTGTCTATCTGTGCGCCGTGGCGATATGGTTCGGGATTACGAGAAGCCGCAAGAATGTATGTTCAAGGATTTTATGGCGGAAAGATAATCTATGGAACGGCGGAAGGGGAAACATTTAATCGTTCTGCCGCACGAAATGCCGCCGCGAATAAGGCTTTTGAAAATCCAGATTGTCAGGTTGTTTTCTTTGTTGATACCGATACGATTGTGCCACTTCATCAAATGTGGGCAGCCGCTTATCTTGCAAATCAGACAGGCGAATTGGTAATTGCCTATACTCATTATTACAGAATGAAAAGGGATAGAACAGCCGAATTGTTAAGGTCAGGAACTATTCCGCACTTGCCGGGGCGTTTGGTAATTAAACATGCAAGTGGAGCTTTGGCAATTCCGAGAAGTCTTTGGAAATCAATCGGTGGCTATGATGAACGATTTGAATCATGGGGTGGTGAAGATAGAAGTTTTTATCATGCTTGTTGCGCCTATATGAATAAAAATAATTCGTTAAGAGTCTGGGGTGAGGCTTACCACTTATTCCATGAAGTTACACCGGAAAGAAATATAGCGCGTAAGGATTATCAGTTTAATCTTGATTTGGGAATGAGATACAAAATTGCGGCAGGACGCTATGAGGCCACCGGAGTATTGAAAGCTATTGGAGATGGTATTGATATTATGCCGGACAAAGAAGCGATGATGAAGATTCTCAATGAAGAGGGCGCGCCACTTAATAATTCAAATCCTAAAGGCAAGGTTGTTTCGCCAACAGACTATCGGGAAAATTACGCACATAAGCTAAACAGAAAAGAACGCACGATAAGCAGAAAACAAAATCATATTAACCAAGTGAGGGCAATATAATGGCAGAGATAGGCTATGTAACTGAAGATGAACTAGAGGCTTATGCTACAGCAAGAGGCATAACAATATCAGGTAATAAAGCGGTATTACTTCAAAAGGCGTTGGACTGGCTGGAATTGCAGCCCTTTAGCGGTGAAAAATACGATGAAGATCAGGAGTTGGAATTTCCGCGAGATGATGATGATGAAGTGCCGGACAAGATTAAGACGGCTCAAATTGTTTGCGCTTTGATTTATGATTCGGGTGGTGATCCATTGGCGGCAATCTCAAAGAAAGTAATCAGGGAAAAGGTTGATGTCTTGGAGGTGCAATATTCCGAAAGTTCAAGCGGTAATGACTTATATCCGCACTTGTCTTTGTTGCTCGCGCCTTATTTAACAGGCGGTGGTTCTGGGTTTAATGTGGTTAGAGGTTAATTATGAGCGTAGATTTAGCCTTAACAGCGTCAAGATTACTTGCTCAATATGGAGAGGCGATTACATTTACTTATTATACGGGCGGCACTTTAGACCCTGATACTGGACGACCTTCTACCGAAGTTGAAAATACAATAAGCGGTTATGGCTATCCGGCTAATTATCATGGCTTTGAAATTAACGGAACTGCAATCAAAGACGGTGATATAAAATTGATTTGTGAAAAAGTAAGCTCCCGTCCACAAATAGGATGGTTTGTTACTGTTGATAGCAAGCGTTACCGTGTTATGAACGTGAAGAAGGTTCGGCGGTCAGCGGAGGACATAGTGTATATATGCCAGATAAGGAGTTAATAATGGGTGAACTTTCAAGGTTAGGAAAGACAATATTAATGGCGATAATCGTTACGGCGATAGTGATATGGACATTTTCAGCAATAAGGGATTTGCCGGGCAGAGTTGATACTCATGCGCAAATGATACAAGATTTAAAAGAACAAAAAGTAGATAAGAACGTCTACAATACGGATATGTGTTACATCAAGGAAACATTAAGCGAGATAAAATCCGATGTCAAGGAAATCAAAAGAGGCAATAAATAATGACACTAAGACAAAAGCAAAGCAAGTTTGCATTAATGGTTGCTAAATTAATCCAATATGCCTACGGACTTGGCTATGAAGTAACGCTCGGTGATGCCTATGCCACAAGCGGACATAAAAAAGACAGTAATCATTATATCAGATTAGCAATTGATTTAAACCTGTTTAAAGACGGGAAGTTTTTGGCTGATGGAACCGGTCATAATCATTTGCACGACTATTGGGATGATATTGGAGGCGCACCGCGAATACTACACGACATGAATCATTATAGCTTAGAACACGAGGGAAAATGGTAATGAAAAACTTTATATGGAATTATCAAGATAAGACAATACGCGGGTGGTTTGTTAATTTAGTTATTACAATGACCATACTAATGCTCGTAGTTATTGGAGCTTTTAACGAAGATGTAAAAACAAACTTAAAAGACTTATCCAGTTTGATAATCGGTTTTTTTACAGTGAGTTTTGGAGTTTGGAAAATAGGGAATGTGATTGAGGGTTCACAGAATAACGGGGGCAAGGAAAAAAATGATAAGTAGCATTAAAAGTTATATTATTTATTTTATTATCTTATTGTTTTTAATAAGTTCGGGCTTCGCTGTATTCTATAAGATTAGATTAGATAAGCAGATCAAGAAAGCACAAAAAGAACAGATTGAATATTATGAAAAAGCGCAAAAGGAAATTAAGGTTTATATTGATAAGGCCAACAAGCTAGGCAAAGAAAAAGAGCTTATGCGAATTAAAATTGAAAATCTAAACATACAAGGAAAAAAGCACAATGAAGAGTATTATAATGTTTATGACAATATTACTAATCGTTTTAATGATGCAGGGATGTAAAACAATTCAGGTTAATCCAAGTATCTATTGTCCAGAGCCGGATAGACCTGTTTTGAGAACACCGGCAAATGATAAGGCGATATTGGATAATCATAATGCGCTGGTAGATTACGCTTTGAGGCGTGAAGCACAAATAAAATGTTACCAAAAAATTTTAAAGGAGAAATAGAAAATGGGTTGTTTTTTAAGTATTATCATTATTGGAATAGCTTGCTTAATTGCAAGTCCGATTGTTCTTTATTTCGTATTACGGAATAACGCAGAGTTTAAAGCATGGGTTATTGAATTTCTTGAAAGGTAAAAATGAGTAATTCAACTATTTATGAAACATTAAGAACAAAGTTAAACACGCTTGCTGGAAAGCCAAGTATCGCAATGGAGAATGAAGATTTTACTCCAACGCCGGGCACTATTTATTTGCGTGAAAACTTCTTGCCAGCCTCTACCGTGCCTGTCGGACTTTCGGAACTATCCAGCAAAGACTACCGTGGTATATACCAGATCACAGTTTGCGGTGAGGCTGGCTACGGAACTTATAATTTAAGAACTTGGGCGGAAGCAATACTGGAATTGTTCGCAGTTGGTAAGTTAGACGATGATATTTATATTGAATCGGGAAGTATTGCGCCAATTATGATTGTTGATGGGTGGTGTTATCTTCCAGTGAGCATTAATTACAGGGCGGTATATGGCAACGTATAAATTGGCAGACCTTGACCAGTGGGCGGCAAAAATAGGAATGAAAGCGCAAAACATTATTAATAATGTATGTTTTGCTCTATCTGATGCCGTTATTGAGCAGACGCCTGTTTGGAGAGGTGAAGGAAAAAGAGGCGGCACGGCCAGAGGTAATTGGCAACCGACTTTACATGGCGCGGCGCAAGGAACTCTTGATTTTCAAGACGAAGTTGGCGCGGCAACAAAACAAAAGGCGAAAGAAGTATCAAATAACGCGGCAGGGAATGTTTTTTATTTAACCAATAACTTGCCATATATCAGGGTTCTGGAATATGGTTTATATCCGCAAGGAGCTTATAAAACCGAAAGAACAAAGGGCGGTTATTCCGTTCAAGCTCCAAAAGGAATGGTAAGGATAGCAGTAAGGGAATTTAGCCGGACGGTTAAGGAACAAGTCAATAAATTTAAATAGGAGGAAGTATTATGAGTGAGGAAGTTTTCACTTCGGCAGGAACTAAGATATATGTAGGCACTTTGCCGGAAACATACGATCAGTCAAGCATGGAAGCGGTGGAATATACTGAAATCGGTGAAGTAACTGATTTGGGTGAGTTCGGAAAAGTTTATAGCGTGGTAACGCATAACCCGCTTGGAGACCGCAAAACAGTTAAGAGAAAAGGCTCTTATAATGAAGGCTCGGTCAACATGCAGATGGCAAGAGTGCCCTCAGATGATGGGCATGATATTTTGCTTGATGCTCTTGATAGTGACGATAGTTACGCCTTTAAGATTGTTTTGCAGGACACTACTGAGATTTATTTTTCCGCGCAAGTTGTGAGCTATACAACCAATATCGGAAGCGTGGATAACATCGTTCACGCAAGTTGCTTGCTTGAAATAGACGACGATATTATCGAAGTAGCTCCGAGCGAATCATAAGGGGGGGGGTTGTGGACTTAAAACAGTTTGATACAAGAACAATGGCAAATAAGGGAGTAATATTTAATCCGACACCGCCCGGATATTCAGAGCCAGTTAAAGAAGTTTCCTTTTTAGTTGTCGGCGTGGATTCCAAAATCTTTATGGATAAGGCGATTAAAAACGCTCGTGAGGATATGGACTCAATGAAACGCAATCCAAAGAAAAAAGAGATTTCCGATGAAGATATCGAGAAGGCAAAGAAAAGGCGGATTGAAGATATTGCTGTTTGCATTTTGGATTGGTCAGGTATTGAAGAGAACGGCGTAAAGGTGGATTTTAGTTTTGCCAATGCCGTTAACCTCTTGACTGATTATCCGTGGCTCTTTGAACAGCTTGACATGTTCATCGGTGACCGCGCAAATTTTTTGCCGAGTGCCGGGCAAGTTGGGAAATAATTGTCCGGCAACAAGCGTGGTTAAACACAACGCCAGAAAAATCAAAAGTAAGGCGTTATGAATCACGACTTGTCAATGATAATTTAAAAGAGATACCAGAGCCGCTAGGAACTGGATTTTATATTGAGTGCTTGAATCGGTTAGGAGTTGTGGGTAGTGACGGTCAAAGCCCTTTAACATGGAGCGACTTAAATGCTTGGAATAACTTTGTTAATCTTGATTATTATGAGCTGGAAATTATCCATTCATTATCGGTTGCTTATGCAGATCAAGTTTATAAGTCAAGAGAGTCAAATTGTCCACCGCCATTTATACCTGTAACCGAAAAGCGAAAAGACATTGATAGCCAACTAAAGAAAATGTTTAGGCAGTTAGCAAAGAAAAACAAAAGGAAGAAAAATGGACTTCGCAAGTCTAGGATTTAAAGTTGACAGCCGAGAATTAAAAAAAGGCAAAGCAGATTTAGAAACTTTTGGAAATCAAGGCAAAAAAACGTCCGCTGATATTCAAAAATCAGCGAAGACTATGCAAAATGGTTTTAATGGAGTAGCAACATCATTAAAGGGATTAATGGCCGGAATAGGTGTTATTTATTTATTGCGTAAGGCATGGAACATGGCGGAGATTTCTGCCCAATTTGAACAAAGCAAAATGGCTTTTCGTTCAATGGCCACTGCAATGGGAGCAGATGCCGATAGACTTTATGCAACCTTACGAGAAAAATCCGCTAATCTAATTGACGAGAAGTCATTAACCGAGGCTGCAAACCGCGCCATGTCTCTTGGTATTCCTATTGAGAAATTAGGAATATTAATGGAGATCGCTCGCGCTAAAGCAAGAGATATGGGCATTTCTACTACACAAGCTTTTAACGATATTGCAACAGGTGTCGGGCGTGGTTCTCCTTTAATTCTTGACAATCTTGGCCTTATTATGAAAGTTGGTTCGGCTAACGAAGCAATGGCAAAATCATTAGGAAAGACAGTTGAGCAGCTTTCCGATAAGGATAGAAAGTTAGCGATACTTAATGCGACTATTGATGCCGGTAAAGAGGCGTTAGGTAGATATGACTTATCGCAAAAAACGACAAAAGAAAAAATGGAGCAACTAACGGCTACTGTTGCAAATCTCCAATTATATCTTGGTCAAGGATTAATCAGGGCTGCTGCAGGTGCTGCAGGTGCTATCTATTCTATTGCGTCGGCACAATTAACATTTTTAGCCGGTTATTTAAAATTAGAGCAAGCATATTTCCGCGTTCGTAGCGCAATGTCTTTTGGTAAAGAATCTGATATGTGGAAAATGTTTTCAATGGAATCACGCAATGATGCACAAGCTGCAATGAACGCCGCAAAAGATTTGCATTATCAGGCAAGGGATAGCTTTGACGCGATGACCGCTTCGGCTGAAGACCTGGCATCCGCAATGAAACAAAGCTATGTTCCCGCAGTTAATGAAGCGGCGGGCGCAACAAATGAAATGAATAAAATGGTTGCGGAAGGGAAGGCTATTTATTCCGCCACACGAACGCCGATAGAGGCTTATATTATAACAATGGAGAAATTAAACGAGCTGTTAAAAGCAGGAGCGATTGACCAAGACACTTACGGCAGAGCTTCTAAACAGGCACTTGATGAAATGAACAAGGCCACAGGAAAAACAAAAGAGCTTGCAGACGCAACTGCCGAAGCAAAGAGAATATTTGAAGCTACTCGGACACCTTTCGAAAATTACGCTACAACAATGGAGCGATTAAATCAGCTTTTAAAAATGGGGGCGATTGACCAAGACACTTACGGCAGAGCTTCTAAACAGGCACTTGATGAAATGAATAAAGCCACAGAAAAAACAAAAGATGGATTTGAGGAACTAAAACAAGCTATTGAGGGGTGGGGAAAAGAAAGCGCCAGCGCGATAGTTGATTTTTGCCTTACCGGTAAGGCTTCATTTTCCGACATGATTCAATCCATGATTTCCGACTTGATGAAGATGATTCTTTATCAGCAAATTATGAAACCGTTGGCTGGAGCAATTTCAAGTTTTGCGGGAAGTCTTTTTAGAGTTGATGGTTTAACGTCAATACCTGTCGGAGTTGGCGTGCGGCATAAGGGCGGATTAGTTGGCTATGATAATCCGCAGACAAGATTTGTTAATCCTGCCTTATTCGCCGGTGCGCCTAGATTACATAAAGGTTTAGCCCCAGATGAATACCCGGCAATCCTACAAAAAGGTGAAACGGTTATTCCGAAAGGTGGAAGCATAGCTCCGACAATTAACATAATAAATAACGCCGGTGCTGAAATCTCAACAGATATGCAAGAAGTCAACGGTGGTATGCAGATTGACGTTATGATTGACCAAGTTGTTGCAAAGAAAATGGGACAATTCGGCTCATCTTCAAATAAAGTATTGCGTTCTAACTTTAGCGCGAAGGAAAGACTGGTAGGGAGATAATTATGGTGGATTGGCCTAAAACATTACCGCAAAGAATGACAGTTGACGGGTATGGTAGCTCAATGCCTAACTTAACAGTTAAGACTGCTATGGAAGTTGGCCCGGCGAAGATTCGCAGACGAACTACTTGCGGAGTCAGGCCGATTAAAGGAACTATTATTTTTACTCATGATGAGCTTGCCGATTTCAAGACTTTTTTTGAAGATACTATTTTGGGGGGTTCATTGAGATTTAATTGGATTGACCCTGAAATAGTTGACGAAGATATTTCTGTTGAAATGCGATTCACTGACATTCCATCATGGACACCTTTTGGCAATGATTGGAAAGTATCGCTAGGTTTGGAGATTTTACCATGACGGAAGTAAGTTTAAACTTTAGGCAGACGGCATACGCGCAGGAGACCGGCAGGGTATTAATCCTGCTGGTAACGATAGATCATGAAGATTTAACTGAACCAATTAGACTATCTACCGACCCCACGCAGGAATTGACGGAACTCACTACAGCGATAGAAAAGGTTTATGGAACTATCTCCAGAGGGGAAACTTATATTCACTTCCCGATTCGTATTGGTTTGCCGAGCGTTGATGAAAGCGGCTTTGGGGAACTGGTTTTAGAAGTGGATAATATTCATAGGGCCTACACGGAAACAATCAGAACTATTTTTACACCCGCGACTGTAACGGTAGAACTTGTTATGGATAACACGCCCGACGTGGTGGAAGCGTCATGGCCGGAATTTTCGCTTACTGAAGTTTCATACGATGCGTTCGTAATTTCAGGAAAAGTTAGAATGGATATTTTTCAAAAGGAGCCGTTTCCGGCGGGAACTTTTTCTCCTGCTTATTTCAAGGGAATGTTTATTTGATGTGGTGGAATAATTATGTGGTGGAATAATTATGTGGGTATACCGTTTAAGTGCGACGGCAGAGACAGAAACGGCGCGGATTGTTACGGGTTAGTTGCTCTTATCTATCAAGAGCAATTAGGTATCGAACTTAATTTATTTAATGGGGTTTTTATAAACCAAAGTTTTTCCTGCTTAAAAAATGTAGCACGGGTTATGGAGGACGAGCGGGAAAAATGGGAGAGGGTGGAAAAGCCTATTGTGTTTGATGTTATTCTTTTAAGGTTTTCTGAATATGTTTGGCATTGCGGAGTAATAATTGGAAATAAAAAAATGATTCACGTTATGACGGGAATAAACTCGTGTATTGAGAATTACAATTCTATCACATGGAGGCAACGAGTTGCCGAATTTAGAAGATACAAAAATCATAGTTTCGCCTAGTCCTTTCCGTTCACCGCGTGTGTGCGCAGTTCCGCAGGGAATGAGCATCAGGAATATTGTTGATTATATTTATGAGCAGGGCGGCGTTCCGACCCTATATCGCAATGATGATTTTATTGTAGAGATTAACGGCGAGCTGATTAACAAAGACCGCTGGAATATTATTCCAGGGCATAAAGATCATGTATTGGTTTATATTCCTGTTCATGGATCAAGTAGTGAGGGCGGGAAAAATCCCTTACGGACAATATTGAGTATCGTTGTGATGGTAGTAGCTATCGCGGCGACGTCGTATTTCGGCGGCGCGGGCGGCTATCTAAGCGCGGGCGCGTTGGGTATATCGAAAGGCATGGCCGCAAATCTGTATGGCGCGGCATGGGGCGCGGTAACAATGACGGCGGGGACTATGCTTATTAACGCGCTTTTCCCAATTTCCGTTGCCGGTTTAAGTTCGGAGTCGCCCGAAGATAGCCCGACTTATTCAATACAAGGAGCATCTAACAGACTTATCCCGTTTGGCACAATACCAGTAATTTTGGGAACCCATAAATTTTATCCGCCTTTAGGCGCAAAACCATATACAGAAATTGTTGGCAACGACGAATATATAAGAATGGTTTTTGTTTGGGGGTACGGCCCACTAAAAATTAGAAATATTAAAATTGGCGATACGTTATTGTCAAGCGACGGCACTAAGTTAGACGGTGAATTTGAAGATGTGGAAATTGAAACTGTGGAGGGGCGCAGCGATGACGCGGATTTAACTCTATTCCCCAAGTCGGTGACGCAGAGCTTTATCAATATTGAACTAAAAAAAGCGGACGGAGCGGTGACGCGAACCGCGCCGGAATCTGTGGATGAATTAAGTGTTGATGTGATGTTTCCGGCTGGTCTTTGTGTTTTTAGTAATGAGGGCTGGCACGGTGCAGTAAATTGCCGATTACGATTGGAGTACCGCGAAGTGGGGACAGATAAATGGACAACAGTCAAGAAAAAGCTTAAACATCGTTACGCGGGTGTAACGTGGTCATTGATTACTGTTCAATCTCATCCCAACACAACTTATTCCCTGTATGTAAATACAGGGGGAGTATTCCAGTTATATCAAGGCACATCGACCCTTTCGGGATATTACAGGATTGCAACAATTAAATATGTTTCCGACAGAGAGACGGCGCCCCATTGGGAATACGAAAACCTGATAGTTGAAGGTGTAAGCGGGTTTACGGTCAGCGTAAAAATGGATTTTGATTACCTAGCGAATCCTGTAATCGGAGTGCCACAAACATACAGCCTTGTAGTGGCTTCGGGTAGCATTACTTATCTTGATGACCCCTTCAACGTAACTGATAATTCAACGACTACAGTAAGGCGCGGCCACAGATGGAAAGTTGACAGCGCAAAAAACTACGAAGTGCGAATGACACGAATCACAAACGATTATGATAGTACAAGAATTGTCACAAAATCTTATTGGTATGTTTTAAGGGGCCTGGCGAAGGGAGACCCTATTACGTTTCCTCAGCCATTAGCGATGACCTGCTTGCGGATACGAGCGACTAATCAATTAAATGGGGTGATAGACGAGCTTAATGGAGAAATTTCTTCTTACGCGCAAACATGGGACGGTGAGGCGTGGGACACAACGGCAATAGATAAAGTGAAAACGACCTCAAATAATCCGGCGGCGTTAATGCGTCTGGTTTTACAACATCCAGCGAATGTTAAAAAAGTAACATCAGAAAAAATTGACGAGGATAGGTACGGCGAGTTTTACGATTTTTGTGCAAGCGAAGGATTTGAATTTAATATGATTCGCGACTTCACGGCTTCCGTTACCGATACATTGATTGATATTGCGGCAAGCGCCTGTGCTTCCCCATCATTTGACGGGGCGCATAGTGTGATTTGGGATGCTGAAGATTCACCTGTGGTTCAGCATATCACGCCTCGGAACTCGTGGGGGTTTTCGTCTTCGAAAATTTTCTACAATAAGCCTCACGCTTTCAGGATTCAATTTGTTAATGAAGAAAACAATTACCTAACCGATGAACGCTTTGTGTATGATGATGGCTACAATGCAAGCAACGCTACTTTGTTTGAATCTCTGAAATTCAATGGAATCACAAAGCCTAGTTTGGTTTGGAAATTGGGAAGGTATCATATCGGTCAAGCGAAGTTAAGGCCGGAAACGTTTACCCTATTTATGGATTTTGAACACCTAGTGGCGCGCCGCGGCTCCCATGTTTTTGTTACGCATGATGTTCCGTTGTGGGGTAGTGGCTCCGCAAGGGTAAAAGAGATAACTCTCAACACAGAAGAAACTCATGTAACAAGCGTTACACTCGATGAAAACGTAATCTTTGAATCGGGCAAAGATTATTCCTGCCGTTTCAGGTTGGCCGACGAGGACAACACTTCTGTATGCTACGCAGTAGATAACAGCGGTGGCATTACTAATACTCTTACTTTTACATTGGAAACCGGCATACCCATTGCCGTTGCGCCATCAGTTGGCGACCTCGCGATGTTCGGCGAAACCGGTAAGGAAACAACAGAATGTATCGTTAAGGGAATTGAAAGAAGCGACGATTTTACGGCGAAACTGACGCTTGTTGATGTTGCGCCTGAAATTTATCAACTACGCGCTGGCGGTATTCCTGAGTATGATCCAAACATCACGCGCCCCGTGGACATAACAAAAATCAAACCTTCCGTGCCAACAATTATTAGCGTGGAGTCGGGAACAAACGCGCTGGAAGTTGTAAATGGTGTAATTAAAACAAGAATCCTTGTTAATTTTTCCGTTTCCGAAACATCAATCCCGATTGACCGTTACCAGCTGATTTATAAACTGGAAACACTGGAGACAAAATGGAAATGGCTGACGATTGAGGGCGGGAATAGATTTGCTTATATTTCTGGTATTCAAGATGGCGAAACTTACAGAATTAAAATCCGCGCGGTGTCTGTTTATGGCGCGCTCTCTGATTGGTCAGAGCCCCACATTGAGGTCGTAACGGGTCAGGCGGAAGAACCGCCGGACGTGGAAAACTTTATCTGTAATATAATTGGCAGTAACGCTTTTCTGTCGTGGGATGCAGTGCCGGATATAGATTACTCTCATTGCGAAATCAGATATTCCAGCCTTACTGCGGGCGCGACGTGGGGAAGCGCGACACCCTTAATTAATAAAGTGGGAAAACCGGCAACGTCTATTACAGTCCCCGCGATGGTGGGATCGTATCTGATCAAGGCTGTGGATTACAAGGGCAACAAAAGCCGTAACGCTTCCGTAGTGGTTAGCGACATCGCGGCGCTGGAAGGATTGAATGTCGTGGAAACGCTTAGCCTGCCTGATGTTTCGTGGGATGGAATTTCCGGCGGCTTACGTTATGATGAAGGTTATGGCGGTTTAAGATTAAGATATGATTACGGCCTCTCAGGCAACGGAGATTATTTCGATGTTAAAAACTTCATTGAAGGAGAAATATCAAATATTAAAATTTCGGCGGTGGATGGAAACGCTTTTCTGGATTTCGGCGATATACTGGCAGGATATATTGATTACAGAATTATTTTAATTGATTCCACTGGAAAAAAACTTATCGGCTACATAAAAGAGGCGGGAACAGAGGAAACTTACAGCGCGGAAATTAATAGCGGAACGCTCACGCAATATAAACTGTACATAATCACGGCGACAGAGGAAGACCACTATGGCACGGGTTTGAAGGTGGATGATTACTTTACTTCAGCCGGGACAGAATCTTGTGATGCAAATAATAAAGTAAAAGAAGTTTTAACGCCAGCGGATACCGGCGTTACCATTGTATCCGCAGCCTTTGGTGAAACATATAACTTTAAAACCGTAGAGACGGGCTTTGATTTCGCTGATACTTACACCACCTATTTAATAGAGAGCGCAAGCGGATTTATTAATTATAATTCTATGGCTTGGATGGAAGCGCACGGCGTTTCAAAAACCATTGTGGAAAGCGGATATTTTCAGCCATCAAACACTATAGACCTCACGGAAGTTTATACTTCAAGAGTTTCCGCGAGCATTACATCTAAAACAATTGACCTTGTATCTTCCGACCTTTGGGAGATTGATGATTTATACGCTGTTCCTGATTTATATTTTGATGTTCAGTCGGGCGCGGAAGTGTGGCTTGCCGTATCTATCACCAACGACGACCCATCGGGAACTCCATCATGGAGCGATTGGAAAAAGTTTGTTATTGGCGATTACACAGCCAGAGCTTTTAGATTTCGAATTTATGGCTCAGGAACTTTACCGTTTACAACTCCGGTTGTATCAGAAGTAACAATTACGATTGATATGCCCGATAGGATTGTTTCTTTTTCGGGCAACGTGGAAATCGGGGGCTCAAACATCACGTTTGACGCGCCATTTGCTGTCATTCCAAAAATCGGAATTGCTATACAAGATGGAAGCGAAGGAGATACTTATACAA
>Ga0255345_1004732_pt1 | contig 14534 bp, 9 predicted proteins | sample wastewater_treat_6_FD_192415 | JGI IMG/M metagenome (GOLD analysis project Ga0255345, IMG submission 192415) | Wastewater microbial communities from Lulu Island WWTP, Vancouver, Canada - plant20 | ecosystem: Engineered > WWTP > Wastewater > Unclassified | place: Canada: Vancouver, British... | reverse complement strand
GGACCACTTGCTTTCTGATCTCATATTGTGTCTCTGGACTATGTTTGCGTGCGTCTGTTTTTTCCATGAAAACAATATATCACAAAAAACATATCATGGCTATATTTATTTGCCGCGGCAATAACAGAGCCTTTCTTTCCAGTAGCCCCCCCAACACAACAGGCTTTTAATTTAAAAGCCGTTACAGGGCAGTTACGGGGCGCTGAATGTAAAAATATGAGATTTTTGTACGAGGAGGACTTTGTTGATATTCAGCAATCAAACAGCATAAGTGGTAGAAGCCAGATAATTGCCTGCGGCTTGTTCACACTTTTTATTCCTCTGTAGTCCGTTCGATGTCTGCTTCGTCCAGCGGTTCATCGACGGCGTTTCGCAGCCAGGATGGATCGAAGCCGGCGTCTGAAAAGCCCTCGATGCGGATTCGAACCCTGGCTCCGTCTGATTTGTCGGCCAAATTCGCGATGGCCGGGAACGCTTTGAAGACCTGTTCTCTTGTGGCTTCGAATGTCAGTGCGACCCGCTTTTTCCGACCGGCGGCATCCGCGCCCGTCATGACTGCTCCAGTACCGGTTCCCACATCAATTCCGGCTAGGCCCTCATGGACACTCGGTGGGGGAACTGCGCCTGTATCGACGGGGAAAGCGCCTGCGGGTTGGGCCGTCGGGGCTTCCGGGACTGCTGCCGGCATCATGAGGAAGCCGGAATCGAAATCGACTTCGTCATTGGCAATGGAGCGGCCAAGAATCACCTTGTCGCGACTTACCTGGTATCTTCCGTCGGGGCCAAGAGCAAGGCTGCCTCCACTCGCATAGGCAAAGACGCTTTCCGACACACCGCGAGCGATACCATTGCGCAGAACAGATGCGGATTCCAACCGAGGCGGCACAATATCCCTGAAGAACGATTCAAGGACATCGGATGCTTTGATGCCCATGAGCGGCGGCTCGCCCCCGCCCAAGGATTCACCAAGCCGCACCCGCTCGACGATTTTCCGCGGGGTTACCGATCCGTGAATTCGCGGCGTTCCCACACTGGTGAGTAGCTCCATAATGCGCTCGTGGACGCCGGTTGCCTGAAGCGGTCGCCCGCCCCGTTCCACTTTCTCTAATTCCAACTCGCCGTCCTGAACCCGAGGCAACCAAACAGCCGTGTAAAGCTCCCGGAAGCAAGATTCGGCAGCAGCCTGCTCGGTGCGCTTCCGCTCTCGAAGCTGGTCAAGCTGGTCCTTGGTAAGCCGAAGCTGCTGCTTCTTGGCTTCTACACGGTCAATTGCCAAGAGATACCTGACTGCACGCCGCAAAGCCTCGATTTGTTTCTTTTCCGGTATCGCAAGTCCTAGCCCGTTACGGAATCGCCGGGGACGATCTCCATATTTGCTCAGGTACTCCTTGGCCTGACGTTCCTGTTCCAGCTGGCCATCGGCGGCGAATTCAAGCGGCAGGTAGGCAATAAGAAACCGCGGGTCCTCGTCGGGGATGTCCTGGCTCTTTGCCGGCCAAACGATGGCCGTGTGATGACCGGCCAGCCTGGCATCCAGCATTTCTTTAATATGGCTTCGGACCGGACCATGGCCGTGCGCCTGAGAATCCTCGCGGGCAACAGTCTGCTCCGCGTCTTCGATCAGCTTGGTAACATTCGGGTCCTTTTTGAAGCAGTAGCGGACGCCGTCGTAATGCAGGTACAGGCATGTGTTGCGGAGATCGGACAAAACGGCCGTGGCCGTAATGTTATCCAGGTCAGGACCCACGCAGGCCGCCAGCAGTTCGTCCTCCGTCACGCCGGGCGGCAGGGTCTCATCGCTATCCGAACCCTCCCGCCTTAACCCGCCAAACGAATACAAAAGGATGGCCGTGGCGATGCGTGTGGCCGGCTTCACGCTGGCAAGCGCAGGGGTTTCACGCGCCATCCGATCGTCGATACGTTTTGCCCGGGCGTTTGGGCCGTCGATGTCCGCCGTGATGACCGGGTCATAATCGTTCTGGACCCCCAGCTCTTTGAGCATCTTCACCCGAACATCCACGTCCTTTACCGGCACGTCTCCGGGCCCGAGAAGCGCCTTGGCACCGCCGTTCTTCTTGAGGGAATGCATGCAGGAGGCAAGGAACCGCAGCGCACCGCGTGTCCTCTGGAAGGCATCCACCGCGGTCCAGCGTTCCCTCATGATGTCGATGAGTGCGGGATGGAATGGATACGCCGCTCGCATCCGATCACGCAGCAGACGGCCTTCCTCCTCGGCTTGCTGGCGCTCGGAGGTGGTTTCGGCATGAGCCCGCTGCATGCCGGTCACGACGTCCTGATATGCCGTGGACACCTCAGTGGCTGCGGAGGTATCTGGAGCGCCGCCCAGAAGACGCCGCTGCAGGATGGGCAGGACCTCATCCCCCGAAACCGGTTCTCTCAGCTGATCCACCCTTGAAGCGAGCTTGTCGATCTCGGCAAGCAATCCCACATTGCCCAGGGCTTCCCTGGCGCTCCAGGTGAGTGAGTAGACCAGTGCGGCCTTTTCGCTACCGGCCACTTCGACCGTCAGGTTCTGGAAAAAATCCTTGGCCTGACGCTGCAGGGTGGAATCGAGGACCCCCACCGCAGCCGATCGCTCCATGTATTTAAGCACCTCGTCCAGAAGGATAAGAACCGGCCTGCCGCCGGCCCCTTTCGTGAGCAGTTCGCGGATCACATCCCCGCCCGGAGATACACGGTCCTGGTCGTGCTCGGCCACCAGGGGAAAGGCTTTGTCGGGATCGATCTGCCAGGCAAGCCAGCCCCACATGGTCCGAATCGTACGGCCGTCTTCCAGGGTTTTGCCGTTACGGGCATCGAACTTCTCGCCGTCGAAAACCGCCACGGCCACGTCGCCGGGGCGTGCGAATTTCTTAGCCTCGGGGATACCGTCCAGCGCCTCCCGACTGCGCGCGGCATGCAACAGCGACGCCAGGGTGTGCGACTTTCCCCCGCCGAAGGGCACCCTGAGCTTCAAAACCCGGTTGTAACCTGATTTACCGGAAAGGGAGGCCAGCACTTCGTCCAAGAGCTTTCGCAGATCGGTGGTGAGGTAAGTCGCTCGCAAGAAGGCTTCCGGGTCCCTGTTGACTACGGGCACATTGGGGTCACCCTCGGCGATGGCTCCCAGATCGATGGCAAACACCGCCTCGGTCAGCGCACCCGCTTCCACGTCAGGATGGAGTTTGACAAGATCGGTCCATGGGCGGAGGGTGTGTGCGCTCATAATTGTTCCTCCTCCGGTCGGTCTGGTTTCGGGTCTGTACTCTCGTTCTGATCAACCAGTTGATTGCGATCTATGTGCTTGGTCAGCATGACGCTCTCACGGATTCTCCCCATGACTGCTTCTATTAAAATCCGTCTTGAAGGTTTTTTCTTCCCAAGGGAAACCCCTAGCTCACTCCTGAGAAAATTCAGGTTGGAGAGTTCAAGTGATCCCAGTCGCTCATGGATGTTTTCTATTTCTCCACCTTTGGCAAGAACAACCATCTCGTCATAAAGGCGCATAACTTCATCAACAGTCATCGTTGGTGCAGAGGATGCCTCAGAACTTTTCCCTTTCGGTCTACCTATGGACTTTCGCGCAACTGATGGGAAGGCCCGGCTTGCTCTGGACTCTATGCGTGATAGTTTTCGGGAAAGCTCGCGCAGGATTTCTTTGATTTCGCCGATTTCTTTAATCAAAACGGCTGCTTCCTGCTCCGGCGTGTTGAACACGTCCTGATTATTCATTTAAGGCCTCCATGCATTCGCGCCAAAGATTTTTAAAATCGTCTACCATATCGGATGGTACACCCCCACCTGTTATAGCTCTCTTTATTCCTACCCGCTCACGCACATAGGATTTAAAAAATCGAGCGTCAACCCTTTGATTTATCACAGCATCGTTACATGCTCGCTCCACTTCACGTGCGTAAAACTGTACTTCTTTGGTGGGTGAATTTCCCCATGTTTTCGCCTTATTCATGAAAACAGCGATCTTGGGAAGTGGGTGAGGCTCTATCCTCATTCTTAATGAGTTGAGAATGAGGCTGACACCACGGGAAGCAAAAAAGTCAGGATTCACAGGTATCAGAACGAGATCGCAACAACTGAGAACACTGTAGGAGAGCAGTGTAAATGATGGTGGGCAATCGAAAAGGACGTAATCATATTTTGGAATTCTTGAACTATTAGTGATTTTACCTATTAACCGCCTAATAAAATCCTTAACCCCATCTCTATCGAATACCTCAAGTTCCTGCCAATACAGATCTTCGACAGAGGGTATAAAATGAAATTGATCGGTTATTTTATATATAAAATCGAAACCAACCGGGAAGTTGAAGTGTGCGGTTGTTGCTGTAAAAGCATCGAGGGCGTCAAAAATGGTTTTTTTTCGCTGGATGGATTGTTCATACCAGCCCCCGAAGCGCTCTTCGATACCTCCGGTATCTTCGTTTATTGCGATGGCCTGAGTGAGTGACATTTGTGCATCAAGATCAAGCATCAACACCCGCTCCTTTGACATGGATGAAAGAATGTCACCAAGGCACCAAGTTACAGTGGTTTTACCAACGCCCCCTTTAAAATTAATAGTAGCGATTGTTTTTGGACTTCGATCATGATCACTCATGGTATCTCCTTCCAAATAAACCGTTCTCAGCCTTCGCGAGCCGTTGATCGATAAGCGCCCGCCAGTTGGCGACAAGTTTCTTGAGTGCAGCCCCTTCCGCCGACGTGGTCGCCAGTATATGTTCCGGTCCGTCGTCCTTTCTGCCGGACAGTGCTGTCCCGGCCAGGGCTTGGGCTACCAGACGCAACCGTTCCCGGTCCGGCCGCGCCTCTTCGAGGAAGTCATTGAGTTTGCGGGGTTCGTTTTCCAGCAACCAGAGGATGCGGTGCAGGCTGTCGATCAGCGGGGCTGGCTTGCCGTCATCCTGCGGCATGCCCAGCTTTGCGTCATCACCTCGTTCGGCGAAATCACGCAGTCTGTACTTGCCCTTCTTCTTTTCGACCAGCGCACGGCTACCGGAGGAAAGGCCGTTCTGACCGTCCAGCTCCACATTCTGACCATAAGTGAAAACGATAGCCTCGCCCGCGTTCATTTCGGCCGCCTTGTAGGTGTAGCGCCAGAGCACGTAAAACCGGCTCGGGCCGTCAACGGCAGCGACCCCACTGCCGCTCACGCCGAAGATCTTCTCAAGAAGTGTCTCTAGTACGACCCCTTCCACCTCGGCCAGGAACTTCTCGGCCGGGACCTCCTCGCCGTTGGCGTACTCCACACATGAAAAGCGGGTGAAGGCGCGTAACCCGGCACCCACGGCGGCAATGACCAGGTCCGCGCCGGTGATGCCCATCTTCCACAGCGAATCCACACGCTCGCGGACAATGTGTTCCAGGTCGGCACGCACCTCATCCTCGTAGGAGCCGGTCAAATCGCTTTCCCGCTTGCGCGCCACCAGGAAGATGCTGGAGGCCAGGGATGCCGTCTCCATGGCAATGAGTCTGGATTTCATTTCGGTATCCAGGGGCCAGGCCTCGGTGACGGTAAAGCCCGCCCGCCGCAGGGCATCCACCAGGGTGGACCAGCCGAGGGTCGTCTTGTGGGCATAGACCACCACCATCTGCCCTCCGGGTTTGAGCACCCGGTTGGCCTCGGCAAAGGCCTGCGCCATCATCTGTTCGTAGGCCAGTCGTGCCTTATCCTTGCTACCGCTATGACGAACCGGATCTGCTACTGCTTCACTCTTTTTCGGAGTCCCTTCGGTGGCGAAATGTTCCGGATAGAGATGTCCAATAGTGCGTTTAAGCCAGACATAGAAAAAATCAGAGAGCTTCGCATAATCAACGTTGTCGTAGTATGGCGGATCGGTAATGACGGCGTCGAACTGCACAGGCTGGAAGCCTGCACCACCACCCCAGGGGAGAGCCGTGGCCGAGCCGCGGAGGAGGGTGGCAGGAACGCCTGCATATGTTAATGAACCATCTATTGCGTTAATCTGTAGAGCAATAATTGAAAGCCAATCTCCAACCGACCCCCCGTAAGGATTTATTTCACAAAAGTCCCAAACCATTGGCAACGCCTGTCGGCCAAAAGTTCCTTGCATTTTTTCTGCGCTTGAATTCCAGCGGCAAAGTGATGACAAGTCTTCTGCTTCACGGTCTACAGCTGTAGCCAAATATGTCACCACCGCTTTGACTCTATCACCTTCCACCCTTTCACGCCCCAACTCTTCCACACACTCCCCCACCGCTGCAGCAAAACTGAGCAGGCATAGCATCTGGCGTGGGGTGAAGAGGTCGCCAAATCTAATAAGTCCATAGGGGAGACAAATCCCTCCCGTCATGCGTGCTTCGATCGGCTCCCTCGGCACCGTCAACCCCGTTCTCCGGCAGAGCGCCTCTATGCGCCTTTGTATCTCCTCTTCCGGAGGCACGGGGGTTTTGTCTGCTTTTTGGAGTAATGCGTAAGCCTGTTGGGCTGCAAAATAGATCTTGCCTTTCTTTCCCGGCCGAGTACAGACAACGGCATCATCTGCCGCCCCATCCGTTCAACGCAGCCTTCTGTCTTTACATAGCCGCTATCCGCCACGGTTCCGCAGAATGGGCAGGTGGCGTTACCGCCTTTGGATAAACCCGCCGGATCAAACCCAAGGCCTTTTTCGTTTGAGCTTTCTACCACCTCAAAACGTACTGTCTTTTCACCCCTCGGTGCAATTATCCTTAAAGCCACATAACGGCCGGGGCTTTGCTTGCCCTGCCTCTTTTTGCACAGCCAGGTCTGCCTCACCAGCGGCACGGTCGCCCCGCAAGCCGGGTTTTTACAGCGGACGGTCCGCGTCCAGAGATAGGCAACCGGCACAAGATATCCGGGCGGTACGTTTTCCCTCTCGGAAGATTGCCACAAATCGGCTTGAACCTGGGGTTTCTCACCCTTGTTATCAGGATCGGGTATGAGCGGGTAGAGGTCGCCGATCTCGGCCTTGACCTTCTTGAGCACCCATTCGCCCCAGTAGCGGACCTCGTCGGCCAGCCCGCCCCAGGTGGTTTCACCCTTCGCGTTCTTGGGACCGGTCATACCCCGGACGTTGGTATCGGGCTTGCCGTATTTCTGTGGATAGACCAAGGTGCAGAGTTGGATGATGTGCGCCACCGGGTTGAGGTCGAGGGCGTAGGCTTCACAACCGAGGCGCAGGGCTTCCAGAGGGATGGCCCCGCCGCCGGCGAACATGTCGAGCACCCTGGGACGGGGGGCGCGGCCTTCCTCGATGTCCTCGACAGTGACCTTCTTGCCGGTCTCCTCGGTCAGCCGCTCGGCATGGGCTTCGAGAATATGCCTCTGGGCTTCCTTGATGACGGTAGGGTTGCCCGGATACTTGCAGAGCCGCTCAATGAACTTGGCGGCGTTGGCCCGGCCCAGACTCTGCTTCTTGTTGTCCGGTCCGTTCTCCGGAACAAATTTGGAGGCCGGCACCAGCGCACCGTACACTGCAGCCCGGCAGGCCACCAGGGGCCGCCGCGCCCACCAGAGGTGCAGGGTGGAAATGTGCCCCTTGCGGATCGATTTTTCCCGCGAAGCCTCGGCGCTGATGGCTTGGATGGGCAGGAAGTCTTCTATGAGTCTGCGGTCGTTCATAAATTGTTCACCTCTGCTACTATTGCCGCCGCTTCAGTCTGACTCAACCCGGTGGTTCGGGTAACGCTTGAGACACTCATCTCGTTCAAAAACTGAGAGCGCATTAGACTTACAACAGGCCTTTGAGTCAAAGCCATCGCCTGGGCACCCGAATGTTGAGCGGCGTGTGACGCGATACAGCAAGCCATGGCCCGGGTGACTGATACGTAAAACAGACGTCGCTGTTCTATGAGCAGCCCAGTGGCCTGCAGGGCCTTGAAATTCGGTATGAGGCCTTGTTCTACCCCTGGGATGAACACGACTTTTCCACTGAGTCCCTTGGCACCATGCATGGTCAGAATACTGATGCGCTTCTGAACGGGTACTTGGGCTTGAGGTTGAGTATCGCCAATTCGCTGGTTGACCAGATCAAGGATGGCCTGTTGATCCGACTCGCTGCCGGCCGCAAGAAATTGCAGAAGCTCTTCAAGTGTCATCTGGGCCGGAAGCGAGCCTATCAGGGTATTCCATATCGACAGGCTATTGGCAGCATTACGCCCTGATGTGAACACATGCGATGATAGGAGAGTGGTAATGTCGCCGTTCCGAGCTGCCAAGGTGTCACTCATATTCCACATTCTAACCGTTTGAACAGTCGCCATGACGCGCTGAACCGCCGAGGGGCATCGCCCGAAAAACCAGGTCGGGCATGTTGGGAGATAAAAGAGCTGGCGAAAGTTTTGGTTGTTTGAAATACAGGTATCCGCGACTCCTTTTGCCGTGGCGCTTCCGACACCAGATAGAACCTCAAGCAGGTCCCGATGCGCCGGGTAGTCTTCTTCACCGGTTGAATTGTCTTTGGTAATCCGGAGAATCGAATAGACTGCCCTAATGACCTCATATTCATTTGTGAGCGCTGCGCCTCGCGGAGGATCATAGGGAAGGCCGAGGTTACCAAGCTCCTGGGCCAGCATGTCGAGCTGGGCCCGGCGATTGGATATCAAGATGAGGATTTCGTCCTCCCGCCCCGCCATGCCGGCGTTGATCAGTGCCTGGCAAGATTGGGCAATGGAGCGTGCTTCTTCCTGTGCAGTTTGGAACGACCAAGCCATCATGCGGCCCTGAACTGGCGGCGTGGCAGAGCCATAAAGCGACGTAAGATTCTTGGGTACCCGGTTCGAATTGAAAGTGATCAGTTGGCTGGCCGGCCCGAGAACTGCCGGCGTGCATCGGAAGCAGTCTGTCAACACATGTGTGGCCGATTCCGGGTAGGCGGTTTTAAACTGGACGATGCCGTCTGGATTGGCATGCCGGAAAGAATAAATGCTCTGGTCATCGTCCCCGGCAACAAATAGGACCGTATTGTTTGCAGACAACAAGCGCACGAATTCCTGGTCACACGCATTAAGATCCTGGAATTCGTCAACGATCAGATGGTCGATTTGTGGTAATTGATTTGGCTGCAATGCGCCTTGCTGAAGCGCATCCACACACTTGTAAATCACCTCGCCCGGGAGCACACAGCAATACAGGTTGGTCCGAGCGGAATGAAATGCGTTAAAGCCTTGCACCTCGGCAGGAGTTATTTGCGCCTGGTTCACATATTGCGGATTCAGAGTCTGCCATTGTGCGTCGTGGGCAAGTCTGATCTCGGTGGCTCGAGACGGAGTACATCCCAGACTCCCGGCAAATTCTCTATCATAAACATTGGCCAGCTCCCAATCATCCAACATGATTGGCGTGCTGGGATACGAAGTGAGCAGATTAGCACGTCGCAGAATCCGAAGCGCAAGGGAGTGCATCGTTGAAACTCGCACTTGTTCTGCGTTCGCACAAGGGAGGGTGCTGCAAAAAGCTCGGATGCGCTCAGTCAGTTCGACACACGTTGCCCGAGTGAATGATATAACATAGACATTGTCGGGAGTCGTTCCATTGGCCAGAAGATCAGCTACCCGCTTTTCAATCGTATGAGACTTACCCGTACCTGGACCGGCCACAAGTCGTACTTGAGGTGCACCGTCCTTTGCTACGGTCCACTGGCGCTGTTCAGCTTGTGCTTTTTGAGCCGCGGTTATCGGCATTGTCTCACCTTTGGCAGTCTCCACACTGAGTTATGGCCTCGGCAGGGATTTCGTAAAATCGCGCCGCCACGATTTCCCGTTTGGCATGGTCGAGCTTGGCAGCGGGATTATGGATACTCACAAGCTCAGGAGAATCGCCCAAAGGGTTCCAAACCACATACAACCAGTAGGTCTCGGCCAGTTGCTGGGCCTTGTACCATTCGTTCGTGGTAAGCCTTATCGGTTGCCCTTTCAGGCGTCCTTTTACCTCTATTCTTTTGACAAAGACCTCGCCGGTGGCTTCATCGGCGATCTTGTGGGCGCGGATGTCGAAGCCCAACTTCAGATGGCCGACTCGCTCGATTCGGTCCTCGGGGAAGCCCTCCGCAACCAGCGCTTCAACGACCTTGTTTTCTGCGGCAATCTCGCTCTGCCGGCGGATATTTGGATCGAGTTCCTCGGCCAGATCTGCGAGTTGAGCCTGCGTGTCGGCATCGGGAGCGAGCACAAAGACCGTCCCCACGTACTTGACCGGTCCAGTTCTGGCAATCTCAAGCCGTTTTAAACCGTCAAGGCGTTCCTGGCGTGCGCGCTGAAGCTCATCTACATATTTCCTGGCCTCGTCCGCAGGTAGCTTGTATTCCGGTTTCGAGAAGACCTCCGCGGCAAGCAGCATGGCCCGCTCCTGGGCGCGGTCAATCCGGGCCTTGAACGACTTTTCCAGGTATTCCCGGCAAACCCGTGCGAAATGCTGCCGTTCGCTCTGACAACGGGCACGGCATTCGAGTTGGTAGGTCGCTTTGAGAAAATCGGTAGCCGCCTGAATGGGAGTCGGCTCGATCTCCTGCGGCGGATGAGGATGCGCCGCCAGGTTGAGTAGGATATCGCTCGGGATGACTTCGTAAAGTCCGCGCTCCTCCCGAACGGCCACGAGCTCGCCATAAAGCGACACATCGCTCCCTTTCGAGTCTTTGCCACGAATCGAAATCTCAAAGAAATGAATACGGTAGGGCTCCCTGCAAAGAGGATCGATGAAGAAACCGACGCCAGCGATCATCCCCGCCAACCGCTCATTGAGTTTCTCATCCACCGCAGCATAGAGAGGATGTCCCGGCCCCATCAGAACAGCGTCAACATGGGCATCTTGCTCAAGGTGGTGTTTGTGGAAGGTGATCTTTCGGTAGGACGATTCGGCTTTCCCGACCTTTTGGACGGAGCGGAGCCGTTCAGAGCGAAGATCCGCAAGGACGTGCTCGACGCGCCATAACCCGTCGGCTCTTGGCTCGATCCGAAGGCCTACCTCCCGAGCAGCAGCGACGAACTGCGCTTCCACATATCGAGGCATGAGCCTACGCTCTTCGACCTCGAGGTTCCGCCGCTGGAAAGCTGAAAAATCCACATGGCTGCGCGCGAGGGCAATGCCCGTGGCTTCCTCGTATTCTTTGAGCTTGGCCGGATTGATCCGGTCAATCTGATCAAGGTATTCATCGAGCCGCCTGGGGTCATAGGCCGCGTCACGAAGCATGTCCGGAAGGCTTACGTCGTTCAGCGACAGCACTTCGCCGATTACATCGAAAACGCGGCCTTCTAGGGCCTCGTTCATCTGGTCCAGCTTTTCCAGAAGGCGGTGGAGAATCCGACCTTCAACGATGGGCTGGCCGTCCTCGGAATCCGTTGCAACGAAGTTGAAGGCGTAGCAATCTCTCTCCTGACCGATGCGGTGAATGCGGCCCAATCGCTGCTCCAGTCGAGTTGGATTCCAGGGCATGTCATAGTTGATCATAAGGTGGCAGAACTGGAGGTTGATGCCTTCGCCGGCAGCCTCTGTCGCTACGCATACTTGCGCACCGGTTCTGAAAACCTCCTGAGCTCGTTTGCGTTCATGGGGGTTCATGACGCCGTGGATTTCACAGGTGCTGAACCCCCAGCGTTCAAGATGGTCACGCACGTAGCCCAAGGTATCTCGATGCTCTGTGAAGATCAGGAGCTTTCCCCGGCCATCCTTCAGGTCCATAAACTGCGCCTCACCGAGGCACTTCTTCAATGCGGCCAGTTTGGAATCGTTTGCGTTTTCCCGAACCTTCCGCGCCTGCTCGACAAGCTCCTTGAGTGCAGAGATTTCCGCGCGCAACTGTTCAAGTTCCAGCGCAGCCGTGTACTCATCGACCAATTGATCACGTACCGCATCGTCGAGATCGTCTTCGTCCTGCTCGGCATCAGGTAGGCGACCCTGCAAAGCGGCCAGCCGTTTGGCGCGCTGGGCTGGAGCGAGACCCTCAAGCTCTTCTAGAAGATCTTCCTGCTTTTTCAATCGCCGCTTGATCGACTCATGAATAGCGCAGGTGGAGCTCACCAACCTGCGTTGCAGGACAGTTCGGGTCAGCGCTGCGGAGGAACGCCTTTGCCCGGTCTGCTGCGGAATAAACTCGTTTATGTAAGCAGTTACGCTCTTGTAAAGGGTGTACTCGTCGTTGTTCAGACAGAAAGTGACGGTGTTGGTATGCCGGTCCGGGAAGAGCCGTTTGCCATTTGCGTCCTTGAGATCTTCTTTCAGCCTCCGGAGAGACCACGGCGAATCCTTGCCGAGGCGGAAAACGTCTTTGCGGATTGCTGTGGCCTGCTTCCCGAGGCGGTGTGGTTCCGGGAAAAGGTCCGGATCAATGAGCCGAAGGAAATGAGCGAACTTGTCTTCATCCCCATGGTGGGGTGTGGCTGTCAGGAGGAGGACATGGTCTGCTTGGGATGTGAGACGCGAGGCTAGGTCATAACGTTTCGTTGTCGCAACCTTGGATTCTCGATTCTGCCCACCTGAGGCCGTCCTGGCGGAACACTTGTGGGCCTCGTCGATGATGACGAGGTCCCACCGCTGTTGCCAGACACGCTCGCGAACGTCATCTTGCTTGGCGTAGTCAATGGAAGCAATGACCTGTGAAGACCTCTGCCATGGATTGGTTAATTGCTATTGGTCAACGGCGGAAAAGATAATGTCGAAAGACTCACCGAACCATCGGAGCATCTCGTCCTGCCACTGTATGGTAAGCGGTGCGGGGCATAGGATGAGAATGCGATCAATCGCCTCACGCAGTTTCAGCTCCTTTACCAGGAGCCCGGCCATGATCGTCTTGCCGGCTCCAGGATCATCCGCCAACAAGAAACGCAACCTAGGTTGCGGAAGCATCGCTTGGTACACCGCTTCAATCTGATGTGGCAGGGTGCGGATGCCCGAAAGACTCACGGCGAACTGTTGGTCATACGCGTAAGCCAGACGCACCCGCGCTGATTCGATCAGTAATCGAAACTTATCGGCATCTACAGGAGTTTCTACTCTGGCTTCGTCAGGCCACCTTTTAAGGACAGCCGCAGCCTCTTCCACTGATATGACGGTCTCTTCTAAGGAGCCATCGGGAAGACGAACGCGACACTCATAACCTGACGAATCCTCAGGACCGAGCGGTCGCACGTCTTCCAGGACCACAGGCACATCGAAGTGCCCAGGGAGAAATATCCGCTGTCCTATCTGAGAAGTAGGTGAACTGCTACTCATGCCGTCCCTCTTCCGTGAACGTGTCCATGGTGTTGATTGGTTTAGCTAGGTTTCGAGGAAAACCAGCTTTGACCGAATTTTGGCTATTCTCTAGTCCATTGTCTTGGTGTACCCACTCGACTATTCCGTATAGCTTGAAATGAAAGAGCCGCCCCACACAATAAGTTAGGATCTATCGCTCATCAATCCATATATACTCCGAGTACTTGAGCGCCCAAAGTGGATCCCACGTCGTACGTGTTAACTCGGTGATTCATCGGTAACAATTTCAATCTTCTCGTCAACCGTCGGAATAACTGCCTGTGTATGCCAACAAAACTCTTACATGTATACGTAACCGGTTAATTCTCGTCAAGGGCAAACCGCCGGACTCCTAGAAGAAAACAATTTGTTGGATTATGTCCCCGCCACCCGAAACTCATTTCCGCCAAAATCCGAACATAGGCCATTTTATGACCTAGGTCCCTACCCAGAAAGACAATCCAGCTGAGCGATCAAAATAGCTTCCATCAGTAAAAAAGTATCCTCTTAATTTTAAAGCTGTTACAGAGCATTCACGGGGCACTGAGGGGCAAAATGAGGTGGGTATTTGAACGGGAAAACTTCATCAGAAGGGGCTGGCCACTGTTAACTCAAGTATCGTTCATGACAACTGTCCTATACTTGACTTTACGAATAGTGTGACGACCTGTTTCTGAGACAATGTCTCAAATCGCGGATTCATTACACTACAAGGCGACAACTCATGGTTTGCTGACACCTTTTTTTCAATGCTTCTGTTTACAATAATAAGCCCACGGCCATTAACCTCCTTTCTGAGCTCACGCTGATTCTTCAGCCGTTCCTGTCTGGCAGCAACGATCGCAGGGCGCAATCCACTGTGGCACTGCTCAGGTGTTACATAGTCGATACCAGAGTACAGTTACTTTGTATTATACCACTCAAAATAGGGATCAACATACTGACAGGAAGCCGCCAGGTCCCGGAAACGACCGGTGAAGTGGCATAGTAATAGCGGAGACCTTGAAAAGGATGATATAGATACTAACAAATTTGAGGTGAGCTATGACAACACAAAGGAAGAGTTATTCAAGGCAGTTTAAAATTGATGCTGTAAGACTGGTTACCGATGAGGGTTACATGACTTCAGAAGCAGCCCGTAATCTAGGGATTCATCCGAATTTATTGGGAAAATGGAAAAGCCAGTTAGCGACGGAGCAGGGCGATGCCTTTTCCGGCAAAGGCCATATGATCTCGGAGAAAGAAGAGCTCTATCGGCTTCGGAAAGAAAATCAGCGTCTTCGTATGGAGCGTGAAATATTAAAAAAAGCCG
>Ga0255345_1004719_pt1 | contig 14566 bp, 15 predicted proteins | sample wastewater_treat_6_FD_192415 | JGI IMG/M metagenome (GOLD analysis project Ga0255345, IMG submission 192415) | Wastewater microbial communities from Lulu Island WWTP, Vancouver, Canada - plant20 | ecosystem: Engineered > WWTP > Wastewater > Unclassified | place: Canada: Vancouver, British... | reverse complement strand
TTTCAGGGTGTAAATAAGATAAAGGGCCCCATCTTCCATTTAAGAGCTGAGAGCCTTCACAATGATATAACGTGTAATTAATGTTGCGAAGATTTAAAATAATTTTTGTCTTATCGAGTAAAATGGAGGGGTTCATTAGCCCCAAACCCTTAGAATCTTGTGGGTCAATAACTAAAGGAATAATAGAACCTCCACGAGATAATACAGTTTTAACTAAATTTCGATTCATAAATTTTATTATAAAATAACAATTATTATATACAAAAATAATTAGTTAGTTTTTATAAAATTTATTTCTAAGTATTCCATTCTAATAGCATGAACGGAAGGCCACTTCCGCTAGGTCTTCCATAAATTTCGTCAAAGGTATTTGAACAATATTCTACAGGATATGATGTCTGCCCATAATTAAGAGAGCCTGAGGATGTTGTTCCTTGGCATACCATGGTGCCACCATTTCTAGCCTCCCAATCTAAATCAGATGATATTCCATTTTTAGGATGACCAGAAGTAGAATTATTAGTAGCAGCAAACGTTATCTCTGAAGACCATCCAACCACAGAATTAACTGCCCAAGAAATATATCCAGCCCAAGTTTCATCATATCCTTGTGCGTAAACTATTACAGTAATATTGTATTTTACGTTTGACATTGTAACAACCTCTATTATTTGTGAAAAGTCCTGATCATTAACACTAACTGTTATTGTAGCATCGCCAGAACCATACCAAGTATTACATGATAAACGTGTATCTGAACAATACAATATCCATTGTGTAGCGCTTAAAGTTGTCATTGAAAATTTATTAGAAGAATATGACAATGGCGTACCAAGATAATCAAATTCTAATTCTGTTGTATCAAAAGTTATTGATGGTAATGTAGTAGAAGATGAAAGCAAGCTAGCATCCATACACCAGCCGTTATGATCGTAATAAATATTAGGATTTGAGGTTCTCCAATATGAGCTAGCTACACAGATATGATATATGCTTAGCGGTCCTGTCAGTGTTTCAAATCCTGATATTGTTGATAAAGGTAATGGACGAGAAGTTCTATATACGACTCTGTTTGCAGCACCGCCACTAAGAACTGCATCAGTATCTGATCTTCTTGTTTGTAATGTAATGTTTTCAAGCATAGAAACATCATATGTAACTCCTGTAACATACCATACTTCAGCAGTATAATTGGTTCTTGTAGTAGGTAAACTATTACCATAATACCATGGTCTAGTTCTAAATGTTATTATTTCAACATAATAATCACTGCCGTAGTTTCTAAAATTATACAAACTATTTTTAGACCCAGAATATTTTGGATCAAATTCTCCTGCCACTGCAGTTTTAAAACAAGTACTTAAATCTGTAGTCGTAGGCAAACTTAATTCTGTTTGAACATTTTTAAGACTAAATGTATTTGTATTAGGTACTGCCATTTTTAATTATATTTTCTAATTGTTCTACTCTTTGTTTTAATGAAGCTATTTCATATGAAAACAAGTCTATATATGCTACTGACATCATGCCTTCGTTATCATGCCTTACAAAATCAGGATTTATTCCATACAAATCTTGCGCAATTACTCCATAACGAATTTGGCCGGGATTGGCTTTCAATTCAAATGTTTTATATCCTATATTAATTACAGGCGCAACTAATGGATTTATATTAGATTTTAATCTTTCGTCAGAAGTTAAAACAAAGTTAGTAGAATGCATATCACTTGTCGACCAAACCGCTCCCGGAACATATAATGCTGAACTAACGTACTGCAATCCTGCAACAGATGTGGCAGCACTTGTTCCATTCCATATCATTACTCTGGTATTCGTTCCTCCGCTAAGAGATGATCCAGTTGCGCCTTGTATTCCTTGTCTTCCTTGGGTTCCTTGACGGCCCTGAGTTCCTTGAGTGCCCTGAGAACCTCTTGTTCCTTGAGCCCCTTGAGCTCCCGTTAATCCAATGAGTCCTTGTATTCCTTGAATACCTTGAGTTCCTTGAAGACCTATTCCTGTTGCACCTTGACGGCCCTGAGTTCCTTGAGTGCCCTGAGAACCTCTTGTTCCTTGAGCCCCTTGAGCTCCTTCAGGACCTTGAGGACCAGAACTACCTACTGAACCTTGAGAACCTCTGGTTCCTTGAGCTCCTTGTAAACCTGCGCCCGTTGTTCCTTGAATTCCTTGAGTTCCTTGAGAACCTCTTGGTCCCTGAATACCCGTTGTTCCTTGAGCCCCTTGAGCTCCTTCAGGACCCTGAGGACCAGAACCGCCTATAGTCCCTTGTCTTCCTTGAATTCCTTGGGCTCCAGTATCACCCATATCTCCTTTATAACCTATTATTCCTTGTATTCCTTGAGAACCTCTTGGTCCTTGAATACCTGTTGTTCCTTGGGCTCCTTGAGCACCTTCAGGACCTTGGGGACCAGAACTACCTACAGTTCCTTGTCTTCCTTGAATTCCCTGCGATCCAGTATCTCCTGTATCTCCTTTATAACCTGTTGTTCCTTGAATTCCTTGAGGTCCTCTAGTTCCTTGAATTCCTTGGATTCCTTGAGCTCCTTGTGTTCCTTGCCTTCCTTGTATGCCTTGTGTACCCTGTGCACCATCACTACCTGAACTTGATACTTGTCTTGTTGATGTAGATTCTCCATTAACAGATGATAAAACCTTTTTAGCAAATGTAAACGTTGATACATCATTAGTTACAAATTCTTCAAGTGTTAACTTAATGTCACCTCTCTTATAGTTTCTAGAATAGTTTTCTATAATGTAATATTTACTACCATTCTTTAAAATGCTATTACTCTTTATATTGTAACTAGGGTCTAATATTTCAACATTTATAAAGTCTCTATACTTCTGATTATTTCTTAAAAGACTATTTGTGTATAATAATTGTAAATTACCTGAAATGTCTCTATTATATGAACTCCACTTTTTGCTATTGTTTATTAAGCCACCAATTGTAATGTTACTTCGTTCGGTTATAGTTTCGCAATCACCAAAGTATAGTGTGTCCTCATATGAACCATAATTTATACTAATGTCACCGATGAATCTTTTATCAAATCCAATCGAACCGACAATAATCTCACCAGTTGATGTATCATATGTTATCTTATTATAAACCGGATTCTTAAGATAAATGTTCATTGCTGAACCATTCTCAGGTGCTTTAATAAGAAAATAAAACTTATACGGGTCGTTAGTCTCAGATGTTATTTTCCAAGATGGAATATAAGATGATGTATAATTATTATATTTTATGTAACGGCTAATATACTTAGTTTCCACGTGTTCCCAAACTCCTGATGCAGTTTTTAAATAGAGATATAGGTAAATAGCATCACCTACTTCAAGTGGTCTAGGTGGGTAAATAGGATCAATTTTGATGTCTATACTAAATTGCATATATTCATTTCCCTCAACTGGATCGCCTCCATATATGTTAGGCACTATTGCCAATGATACGTCAGTAGTTATATCAAGTATGCTTAAAACATTATCGGCATCAACTAAATAATCAGTTGAAATAAGCCATATTGAAGCATCATTCCATAATTCAATATTATTAACAAGTGTTCCACCATCATCAATATTCTTGAACATTAAGTCTACATAACGTATAGGTTTAATTTTTGAATAATCACCAGACTTATCAAACTTATATGAACTTATGTCAACTACATTATTTGAATTTGTAATGTTTTGTTGAGTTAATGTTGTCCAATCATAATTATGTATGCTACTATCTATTTCATTTGGATTTACGATAATATATTTTCCACCCTCTTGTTTTAATTGAGAGCTAAAAGGCTGTAATAATCTTGAAATAACATCATAAGCGCTATCATATGTAGTGTTATTGTTTTTAATTGTCTCAAATTTCTTTGTTTTTATATATGATTCCTTTAATGGGTCCTGTCCTCGAGTCATATAAGTTGTCTCAAACGTATTGACCTGAGTTGATATAGGAAGTTCTATTTCAGTATATTCAAGTGCAGATTTAATAGTTGATAAAATTGAAGTTCCTTTACTCGATATTTTTTCAAATGAAATATCCTTTAAATCTGCAAGGGCGTCAGTTGCCTGTAAAGAGATAAGTTTGTTCTTATCAAAATATGATTTGGACAAGTTTTCTGGTTTTATGTATCCTGTCCATATTAGAGTGCTCTGGTCAACATTAATGAAATTAAGTTTATAATCTCTATAGGCAGTGATAAAAAGGTCCTCAAAATCATCCCCAGGAGTTTCATAAAAACCAAAATTAAGGGCACTACCTTGAACATTTTTTAACTTACCTCTTTCACCTTCATATGATATTTCTACAAGTGATGGAGCAAGATTTACAATAGTTGTAACCGAACCTGAATAACCTTTTTTTAAAAGTTCAACTTTAAAGTTACGGTTATAATTATCCTTAAAATCTGCTTTATATTTAATTCCGTATGCCATTAGTAACTATTATTTTTAACTCTACTTGCTTCTTCAATTACAAAGAGTAAATCTCTTCCTGCAACCCTTGCAACAAGTTGACCTCCACCAAATCCTGTATTTACAAGGATGTTTTTGAGGTCACTTAACGGAGCTATAACTTCAGGGTTCGTTCTTGCTCCTGCATATTCACCAACAAGTCCAAGTGTTGGTCCATAAGCAATACCACCAGTAGCAAATTTCTGTGCTTTCATTGATGCAATTTGTGCTACTATTGATGCAGTTACAAGCCCTGCAGCTATTTGTCCTGCAATTGGTCCAAGCTCCGCAAATGCTTTGGTAACCGCAAGAGCTCCATTTATCGTTGCTTGGATAATTGCAACTGATTGTTGTTTTCTTGCATATTTTTTACGAATAGCATCTTTCTTTTCCTCATTATTTCCAGCAGCCTCAAGCTCCCTGCTCATCGCTGCATCTTGGAATGTTGATATTGTATCGAGTATGCTGGTTGCTGCTGCTGCGTAATCTTCTAGGTTTGCTTTTCTATATTCATTGAGCTCATCATCTTTTGCTTTAAGATTTTCCTCTGTTTTCGCTAGCTTAGTAGGATCTATTCCGAAATATTCCAAAATTGATTTTTGCTTAGGCTTCTTAGGAGCAAGGTCAGGAATACTCATATTCTTTAAGCTAGCTTCCTCCATAGCTTTCGAAAACTTTATCTGAGTTTCTATTGCTCTTTCCTTTGCTGCTGTATTGGTTTCAAGAGCGGTTGTTGATGAGTTTATATTTGTGGTATTTTCGCCAAATACATCAGAAAGCAAGCTCATTTCCTCTCTAAGTGCTCCTGCAACCTCAGTTACATCACCATATTTTTCTTGAAGTTTTTCTTGTCTATTTGTAAGATTTGCAATTCTTTTTTCAAGCTGATCTTTTATCTGAACATCAGCAACTAATGCATCATTTGATAAATATTGTCCTTCATTTAATCTTTCCTGTACTCTTGCAAGGTCATTCTGAGCCTCTACAAGTTCCTTTGCTGCTTTTCTTTGTTTATGTAAGTTTTTAATTAAGCTCTCTTCAGCATCTTGCAAATCTTCCTGTAATACGGCTAATTCAATCCTTTTTTCATATTCGGCATTAACCTCTTTTAATCTGGATGTAAGTTGCTCATTCGTAACTTTTTCAGTATCTAAATTGCCTAAGAAAGACGGATATTTAGCATTTAGCTCATCAATCAAACCGGATCTTGCTTCTTCAGATGTTGTTGCTGAAGTAATTGCGCCAACCAAAATATTTAAGGACTCTTTTTCCTTTAATAGAGAGCTGGACTGTTTATTGAGATTTTCGAATAGGTTATTTCCAGCATCTATAAACGGCATTATCCCTTTAAGTACAATGTTTCCAAGCTCAGTTTTTGCATCTGTAATGTTTGCTTGTAATTGGGCCATCTTTTGAGCATCGGTAAGAATAACATCCCCCATTTTGGTGAGTTCCTGTCTTGTGATGTTTTCTACAGCTTTCATAAAATCGCCAGTCTTTTCGACCTCGGCATTAAGTGCAGAAGCTGAAATTCCAAGGTTATCAAGAATTAAAATTGATTTTCTTCCCAACCCTGTCACAAAAGAGTTTACTAAGTAATCTACACTTTCGCCTGTTTCTGCTGCCCTTTTTGTCGCGAACTCAAGCCCTGCTGCAAGTGTATCCATTGGAATTTTAAAGTTTTCAGCTTTAATAGCTTGCTTCATTAACTCCAATTCTGTAACTGTTCCTCTGGTTGCTGTTTTTAAATCATTGAGTACTTTTTCACTATTGGTTATCCTTTTAAATGCATTTTCAACACCTTTAACCTCACTTGCCATTTTTGCAGCTTCACCCAAGAAATCAGAAATAGCTCTAATAGAAAAAGCTGCAGCTACAGCGGCTCCAATCATCTTAAATTGCTGTTGTACTTGCTTTTGAAATGATGCTATTTGCTTATTTGCCGTGTCTAATCCTTTCTGTAAATCGGCTGATTGAGCTCGTAAGCGTAATATTAAATCGGCAGTGGTCTTAGCCATAATTATGGGATTATTTTATTTATATATTCATTTTAAAAGTTGCCATCATTTATTACTGCTTCCGTTTTGGGCGTCATAGATAAAAGTGCTTCCCAATCCTTTTCCGTCATTGCAACTTTTGATTTGGGTATCTCAGGTTTTTCCCAGTAAAATGGCCAAATCTCATTTTTGAATTTGTCGTAATTCATATTGCTCTTCCTATCAAGCTGCGTGCTTACCAAGAAATATGTCTGTATTCTTGTCCGCTCCCATTCAGCTTGAAATTGAGCATCCCTTTGCTTGTTTTTTAAAAAAATAACGCCAGATAGTTCCTGGGGTGTAAACTCAAGAAACTGCTCTGGCGTTAAGCCTGTTAAGGATGATGCAATTACAAAAATTTCATCAATCTTTGTTATTTTTTTTTATCAGGAATGTAGTCTTTAAGCACCTCATTTTGCATATCAATGATTGCTTTATTGTATACCAAAAGTATCTTCTGAAATTCAATATAGCATTCGTCCAAAATCCATTCTATATCTTCTTTTTTAAGAGTTAATTCTTTCTTTGCAGCCTGATGGCCAGATACTAAACCATACCATAAAAGAGCTGGTTGAGCATCTAATGCACCTTGAACCGATTCTAATTCACTATCAGTTTCCTTAGCAGCCATATTTAGCGCATAGTAAGATATTCGAACAGGATATTTTTCACCCTGATATGTAATGAACTCAATCATTATGAAGCTGTTACTTTAGTGAGAACACCATTTCCGGTAATTTCACCTGAATAACTTGCAGGTTGTCCGACTCCTACTTCAAGTGCCACATTAGTTAATACACCTTGACCTTTATAATAGACTGAAGAATCAGAAACTTTAATATAGCAACTAACATCAGTTGCATTAACGGTAATTATTTTATCCATTAAGTCTTCATAACCTGTTCCAACGTGAGTTGCAAAGGTTTGTGCCATTCCGTTAAATGAGACTGACCAAGAATAGTCACCTTGAATAACTGAAGTAGCACCTGCCGAACCTAAACAAGATATTGGTGAAGTTTCTTTAGTAACAGTTAAGCTTGCAGATTGTGCACATCCTAAAGTTGAGCCATCAACCCAAACGCTGATGTTTGCTGGTAATACGTATGCCATAATTATTAAGTTATTTTATTTATATATATATTCATTTAATTTTTAATATATCGCACTGAAATTGAGGATATTTGAGTATGTCTCTTCTTCTAGCGACATAAAGTGATCATCATTTTGAAATTCTATAATCTGTATTCCCCCAGATGTGTAACCGTGTAGCAGTTTAACTAAATAGTCATTTATTGTTTCAAGCTTGAGAGCATCAGGTGTTTTTACTGTTATGGTTAATGAATAATTTGTTGCTCCTAACCCTCCTGTCATACAAGAAATTACACCTGTTTTATTAAATGTATAAACCATTCCTGTTTTCTTGGTCCCAATATTTGTAGGATATAGCTCATAGTAAATTCCATCATCGCAGTATGTATTTAATGATGCGTCAGATGATAAAAGAGTATGTAATTCAGTCCCGAAACTCATTATGCTTTACTTATTTTAGCTAATTTTCTGCTTAGGATCTTATCAACCTCAATTCCAAAATCTTCATTGAAGAAATTGATAACACCTGTAACACTGGATAAAATTGCATTCTGTACTCTATGTTGACCAGTAATTTGTCCCCTGTTATATCCCTTTTTTGTTTGTCTAACAACAGTTCCTTTATCAAACCACCTAACAAGCACAGCATCCGGAACTCTATCACCTGATTCCCTTTTATCGATTATAACCCCAGCTTTAAACATCGTACCTCCTGCAAATTCAATACCTACCCGAGGATTAACATTTTGATGGTAAGAGCCGACAACTGGTTTTATTTGTGGTATTGTATTCCTCGAAAGAGATTTGCGTTCAACATTACGAATGATTTTGACGAGCTCCTTGTAATTAAGTGCATCGAGAGCTTCAATAATCTCTCTTGTTCCTTCAAGCTGATATGAAATCATTTCGTTACTCATCGTCATACATTGTTGTTATAAACTTTATACCAGCCTTATTTTCAACATCAACAATCTGATTTATTTTGTAATAGTTATCGTTGTATTTGATTCTAAACTTGTTGTTTATCAACTTTGATTTATTATTATGTCTTATTGTAAATTCTGTTGTGTATACAAGTTGTTCTCGATCATCATATTGAACTGTTCTTGTTGGTGTAAATATCCCTGCCCAAGTTTCAAGATAACTTGTCCATACCTTTGCAGGTGAACCAATAGCATCTTTAACTACATTACTTTGTTCGAACTCAATCTTTCTATTTAAAATCGTACTTAACATCTTACCATTGGATAGTTTTATATGGGAGCAATAGTCTCTTGATTACATCAGTATTCTTAAGATTTCCATACTGATATGAGTTCCTATCCATATCATACAAGTCTGCACAAGTGATTAATATTGCACTTTTGACCATATAAGGACAAGAGACATCAGTTGTATAAAACATTGATGAATCAATGAACATATTACAATACTCTACTGCTGTTGGAATTACGATGTTTTCAAGATAACTATCATCATCGAAATTATCAGGGTCAATACGTAAGTGTGTTTTTACTTCAGATAAGGATACAGGATAACTCATCTTATTGATTTATTTTATATTAAAAGAGGAGGAGTTTATGCCCTCCTCTTTATATTTATTCATCAAATTAGATTAGACTGCACAAGATGTGTCAGCGCTAAAGTATTTGAATGCGTACTTGTTACGAATAACAGGTTTAGCAAATGTAAGAGTTGTTACTTTTACCTTTGCAGCGTTTGAAGTACCATCAATTACTAATTCAGGTTCACCCCAGATACCTACAACTCCATATTCGTGATTTCCGAATACTGCATTCTTGCTAGAAAGAGCATTAGAGTTGATAGCAGGTCTTCCTGCGATTGTGTTATTTAATGAGTTCCAAGCAAAGCTAATTCCACTTGAAGAAGCAGCCTTTTGTTCAAGATATACTCGAACATCATTACCAGTTACAAATGACGCTCTACCAATATTGTAATCACTCTTTGTAAGTTTAAGCATATCACCATATGATAATCCTGATGCAGTAGCGGCTACTGAACTATCAGTTGCAAGAATTGCACTAAAGTAATCAGCAACGATTTTTCTTTCGTTAGCTAAAATCATATCAGCAACAATACCATTATAAATAGCACTTGGATAATTAACAAGTGACATTTTTGTAAATGATTGTTCGCTTGAATATGTTTGAGGTTTAAGTTCTACAGTTGCAGGTGCAGCATTAGCAGTTGATGGATCACCACCTTCAGTAGGTTTACTAGTTGTAAGCTGAACCATATAAGGAAGTTCGTGAGTTCCGGTAAGACCAGTGTAGAATTTAACACCAAGTGAGTTAAGGAGTGAGAAGTCGTCACCAGTTACAACTGAAAGTGAATTCTCAACATTCTGAGGAACACCATTGATAATACTTGTACTATTAATAGGGTCTGCACGATAGAACATTGAACGTTGGTTCAATACTTCCATAGGGATTTTAAGACCACCATTTTCGCCTAAGAATTCTCTTGAACGAGTACCGGTTTTGATATAATCTCTAAGAGCTTCATCAAATCTTGCAGCTACTGAAGATTCAGCTTTTCTTTCTTCTTTTTCAATAGTTTTGCCTGCAAATATTTTATTCATTTCATCTTGAGTCTTTGCTCTCTCAAGTTGTTCTTTAAGTGAAGTAACTTCTGCTTTGAGTGCTTCCCAAGCTCTTACTTCATCTTCATTCATTTCGTCCTTTTTTGTAAGGATGTCCATTTCTTCGATTTTACCACGAAGTTTGGTTTCAATTACATTGATATTCATAATTTTTTATTATTTAAGTTTTAACAAGTCGAGTTCTCGCTTGTATTTATCTGTTTTATATAATTTTGGAATAGGTTCATCATTTATGAACTCATCAAGACCTCTTACCACATTAACTTCTGTTTCAGGATAAGCGGGATGCGTTACAACTGAAATGTCAACCAGTCTTGAAATTCTCGATATTAGTCTAACGTTCTCTCCATTAGCTAACCGTTTCCATTCTTGGCCATCATTATTAAGTTGAAATGCAAATGAATTGGCATAAACATCACCTCTTTCCAACATTATATATAAATCTTTTGCCCCACTAGTTGAGTTTAAAACTGCTCGGAACCAAAGTCCCTTATCATCATCTTTTAACTCTAATGTTTTATTTGTAGTTCTAGCAAATACTTTATTCCAATCGTGATTAAATGTTAAATAGACATCATTTTCTATTACACTTCTAAATGCTCCTGGAAGTAGTATTTCTTTAAATCTTTTGCCCTTCTCTGTAAGGTATTCAGATTCCACATTGTACTTTGATGCATAACCCTCAATAATCATTCTATCTTCTTCAGAATAGGCTCTGATCTCAGATTGATCGGATGTTATGAATCGCTTTTCTAAACTCATATTTTATTGATTATTTTTATATATATCTTATTTATTCTCAGGATTTCCTGATTTTAATTTTGCCAAATATGCCTCTACTGCCATCATTTGTGATAATATATAGTGCATATCGCCTCCTTCATAAGTAGGTAAGTTCTCTAATTGAGCAATTTTATTAGGTGTTATTGCTCCAAGTCCTGCCAAGTTTTTATAGTTTTCTATTCTTGTTTTACTATCTGTAATAAGTAATGCTCCTGTTTCAAATTCAATACTATAGCCACTTTCAATTTCTTCTCTGGTTAATAGTTTTCTTTCCAATTCTCTCCTATACATCATTACAATAGGTCCAATTGTATTACTTACATAATCACTTTGCATTTCCTGTAAGTTATTATATTTCGAATATTCAATATTCCCTAACTTGTGTTGTGGAATTCCAAAATAGCTTGCAACTTGTCCGTTATTGAACTTTAAAGTCTCAATAAATTGAGCATCTGCTAAATCAAGACTGAATCTACCTAAGTCTGTAAAAGGTGGAAGAACTACTGTTTTGTTCGAATTAAGTTCGCCTGCATACTTTGTTTGAAAATCATCAAACTTTGCTTGCATTTTCTTTGGGTCAACCATATCAGGAATAGTTGTTTTAAGATATGTTGTGCCTAAGTAACCGTTTGAATATCCTTTATCAACCGCAGTTAAACTCTTATATGCAATTGATAGATTAATATCCAAATCTTTAATAGGAACTCTCCCTGTTAAACCATCACCTGAAATATTTTGAAAGTGAAGAATATCATTGCCATTGACAATAACTGAATCTTTGTCTTGATTTCGTATGATCTTATAATAAGGTTGGTTATTTTCAAGTACAGGACCGAATGTATTTGCATTAGAAAGTAACTCTAAGCCAACTATTTTACCTGCTTTTCTATGGATATAAGCATATGCATTGCCCTCATAGTTTCTTGTAAATTCAATTGCTGACCAGAACTTATATGAATCCATATAATCATTCGGTTGATTATGGATTATATAATAAATTGGGTGATCTTTTTTAATCAATCTATTCCCCTGTTCATCAGTATAAAAAACTTTAATAGGCATTCTTGCAATGTCTTGTGCAAGAATTTTTGAGCATATAATCATAGATGCAATCTTTTTACCATCATTAGTTGTATAATCAATTAAAGATGGATTTAATCGAATGTTATACAAGTGTTCGTATATTGATGGTGCATTGCCATACGTAACTTTAGTAGTTGTTCTCCAAGGGAGTATGTTATCAAATAATGCCATTATGATGAATTATTTTTATTTATATATATTTATCTTTTATCGGCATCTAAATATTCGTTTATGTTATTGCCGTGGTATTTTAAATATCCTGCTATAGCGTTTAATAGGGCAATCACGCCATCAATTGAATCCGCACTTTCATTTTTATTTGGCCTTATATTGCCATTAATATCACCTTTGCTGATAACCACATTGGTTAAATTCCAATTCATACATTCATTAGTATAAATGTGGATTTTCTTTTCATAGAAAAGTATTTCAGTAAATCTTAGTGCAGGATCGAAGTTCTTTACTCCAGGTGCGATAGGGACACACCAATAACCAACTTCCTTTGTTTCATTAAGTAATCTATCAAAATGCCAGGGGTCGTAGTAAAGTGCAGTAACGTTATACTTACTATAAATATCTCTTAGGGTTTCTAAGATCAAATTGTAATCTATTGTTGGTGTTGTACAAGGAATTACATACCCGTCACTTATCCATTTGTTAATGTCAACACCACCTTTTCGAAGCGCGTTATCACCTTTATTTACAAAAAAGAAATATGATTTAACATAGAATTTGTCATCTGCATCCCATAGACAAACTATTGATGTTAAGTCTCTTGTAGATGACAGGTCAAGCCCAACATAACAGGGTAAGTTTTTTACAATTTCTAAGTCAAAATTCTTAAATGCTGCAACCCTGGCGTCACGTTCCAACCATTGGGAGTTTTCTTCCAGGAACATATTAAGTCTCTTGGTCAAAAAATCGTCTAATGCCGATGGTAGAATTTTAGAAGTATTAAAGTCATCAGCAAAAATTCTTTCGTCAAGAATAGTCCCAAGTCCTGGATTTGCCTTTATCCAGTTCTTTTCATCCTGCCAATCATCACCCTCCTCTAACTCATACAGCAAATAGAAAAATCTGTCATCAACAATTTCACCTCTCAAAACTCTTCTACCTGTCTCAACTAACTGAGTACAAAATGAATCCTTACCATAACCACCAGTTGAAATAAGGAATAACATTGGATTAACTTTCGTTCCTAACCCGTTCTTAATTACATTGAATTTGTCGCCGTCTTTATATGTATGGATCTCATCCAGGATACAGGATGTTGGGTTATATCCTTCCAATCTATCAGTATCCATAACAGTTGTTTGACTCCACCCTAATTTCGAAGGGTCTCTAAACTCCACCTTATTGGAACGTCTGGCAATTACTCTTTTATTGATTGCAGGACTCCATTTTATGATTTCTTGCAACGCTGCAAATGATGTGTCCTTTGCGTTCTGCTGGGATGCGGATATAAGGAGTGAACGTGGAAATGATTGTCCATCGCCCATCATAAAATAAAGTTGTAATGCTGAAGCAAAAGTCGTCTTACCGTTCTTACGTCCTATGAATAGAAAGGCATATAGATATTTTCGGACTTCAGTTCCTTTGAAATATAATCCAAACAATGCAAGTATTATGAATGCCTGGAACGGTTGAAGTATAAATTGTTTGTTATCGTCTACGTATAGGTATGAGAAAAATTTGAAAACTCTTTCTACTGCTTCAGGTTTCCATTCAAGGTCGGATCGTTCTGTATCACGGATATGACGCTTAACAGCAAGTTTAATATTGTTATTACATATGATTGTCCCATCTTCAACACCTTCACAATAAGAACGAGCAGCATTCCAACAATATGTAACATATTCGCTACTATTCATAAATGTTTTTTATTTTATTCCATTTATCTTTTGCAACATCAGACATTTTCTTATTAAATGCTTCATTAGGAACACCACAATAGAAACAACCGTTAAGGTTATTTTCTATTTTATTAAGCGAAGTCCTTGTCAAAATCGTCCTTTTCTTTTTCTTCTACTAACTTGAGTTTTAGTCTATCTGCTCGATTTATTCCAAGTTTTGCTGCTGTTTGATGTATGTTTCTCAAACACATTTGATACACTCCAAATGATGGGTTCATCTTTGTAGTTCTAAACCCATTACCACTTGTTTGCTCTATTACACATCCTTGTCTTTCTATATCAGCTTTCATTGTATTTGCATACTCAATATTTTCGAGTAACATATCAATCAAGTAATCATCGACATCAGGATCATAGTCACCTTTCTTTTTAAGGTGCTTTATTATGTCATTTCTAAGGTCTCTGGACATACTGTTTGTTATTTTATAGGTTTATATTCGAGTTCAGTCATTTTTAATATACGAATTTATGTATTCTTGTTCTTCTTTAGACAAATTAAAATGATCATAAACGTCTTTATCAGTTTTTAAAACTGCATCATCTAATTTTATTTTTGATATTGG
>Ga0255345_1004717_pt1 | contig 14566 bp, 10 predicted proteins | sample wastewater_treat_6_FD_192415 | JGI IMG/M metagenome (GOLD analysis project Ga0255345, IMG submission 192415) | Wastewater microbial communities from Lulu Island WWTP, Vancouver, Canada - plant20 | ecosystem: Engineered > WWTP > Wastewater > Unclassified | place: Canada: Vancouver, British... | reverse complement strand
ATGAGCTTGGTATCTACGATATGTCGGGTAATGTATACGAATGGTGTTGGGATTATTATGGATTGTATAGTTCCGAATCTCAGAGGGACCCCACAGGAAATTCTAATGGAAATTCGCGTGTAAATCGGGGAGGTGGCTGGGGTTCCAAGCCCGATTTTTGCAGCATTTCATCTAGAAGTAGCGATATTTCTACTACATCGAACATGGCCCTCGGTTTCCGTGTCGCCCGAAGACAATAATTTCGGCATTTTATCCGAAGTCCTTCAGAATAAATCATGCCTGATGGGAGCGCATTATACAAATATTTATCTTATAAAGAATATGGCAAAGACTAGTGAGTCCGCGTTTGAAAAGCTTCTTATCCATGAAAACAGAAAAAGCTCAATAAACTTCCTCACCCTATCTTAAGTGTATGAATTCCCCATGGGCGCAGAGAAAGCTTATTGGCTTCGATACTTCGCCACGATGGGCTTTCTGCGTTTGGTTCCGAGCCTTCTTTTGAACCTTGCCCTGAGCTTGATCCTGAATTTGGCGCAGAGTCTGGTTTTGATCCTGGCGCTGAGCTTGATCTTGAGGTTGAGACTTTCTCGAAAAGAGGGACGTTAGGATGGCTTTGGAGCGCGCTCGTCACTTCATTCCCGGAAGCATTCCAGAGCCTTGCGATGATATTCCCATTTTGCACCAAGAAGGCAGTAATGAAGACTTTCTCTGAGTCAAGCTCGAGAGCGCTGCAGGACTGAATATAATCGGAGGGCTTTGTCTTGCTTGTCGGAGCAGATTTAGATGCTTCTGCTCCGCTTGAGTCCTGCCAAATCGCTATGAGGGGCGTAGCATAGTTCATTGATTGCCTTTCTGCTTCTATCCGGTCTTCATAGGGAGCAATAGCAAACTCGAAGGTGCGTGTGCCCGACAAGGCTGTGAAGGCTGATTTTCCTCGTGTAAAGGAGTCGTCGCTCGCATAGATCCACTCTCTGGGAGCCCACGCGAGGACTTGGCGAAGCTCATGCTTTTCTTTGTTCCAATGGTAGCCCCTATTGCCTCTATTGATGAAAGCGAGATGCTCTCTCGTGTGTTCTCCGGGATTCCCTCTCTCATCACATTCGAGACCGATCCACGGAGCACCTGTTATCCGCTCATCAGAGACCTCTGATATCCAGAATGGAGATTTGCAGCAGATGCACTCAGCGGGGACATTGAAGGAGACACAGAGTTTTGCTTCGTCATGTATCGAATAGGGTGTTCCCGGCGGGTAGTCGTCCATTTGAGGACCCAAATACGTGGGGCCATCTCCGAAATCGAAGCGAACGCTTGCATCTATTCTCTTTACACCCGAATACATTTTTAGAGTTAGGATGAAGGGTAGATCAGCTACATCGCCTTCCACTTCGAGTGCATAGAGAGCAGGTCCATTCGCGACCCACTTTGCCGATTTTGTAGATAAGAACGAATCATAAGGTTTGCCATCGCGCACACAGGTAAAAATAAGGCTTTCGATGAGTTTTTCTCCAGAAGAAGAGCACAAGGTAAGGCCATCCTTAGCTGTAAGCAATATGGTGAATGGAGGGCCCATTCTGGCTTCGTTATTGCTATGCTGGGCAGCTACTTGCATAAGAGAAAAGTGCTTAAGTGAGAGGCCTTGCATCTTGGGAACAAAGCCAAGGTATATTTCTGATTCGTCTTCTGAGATGAGCTGGCATGAATATAGTTCATCGTTGGAATAAGCACAAAGTTCGCTTTTCCCTTGCGGTTTGTCTTGAGGTAGTGCTGACTTTGGTATTTTGACCTCGATGTAATCGCGGCGTTCGCATGAAGCCGCATTGAAGACGATGATGCCACCAGGATGGCCGCTAGAAGGGCTAATGTTGCCAGAGACAGAAGTGCCGCTAGAAGGGCGGATACCGTCGGAAGCAGAATTGCCTTTAGAAGGGCCAGTTGAAATGCTTGCCATAGCTTCTGAAGTTATTCTCTCGGCCTCTTTGCGAGCATGCTCCGCAAAGCCTACTGCAACACGCCACATAGGCTGCCTATGGGCAAGCGAAAGCCAGGGACCGCAGACATAGAGGTCGTGCTGTTGAGCAATACATAGGGACTTCCATGCATCCGTAAGCGATGGCTCAGCGCTCGCGTATTCAGGATTGAAAAATTGGAGCACGGCATCGAGACTTTCTGCAACGCGAAGAGCTGATTCCGCTGCGACCACTGATCTCGGAACATCGTCAGCCTCTAAGCCCCAGGGGAGCGTGCACGGCGTATCATGTGGGCCATGGAAGACTTTTTCCTGAGGTGGGTTCGCAATTCGAAGATAATCCTTAGGCCTCGTGAATACGATATTCTTCATTGCTACAATCTCTGTAGCACGAGGCAATGGCGCCTCGGGAAGATTTACATCCTTTAGATCCGAAATAAAGGGGTGTGCAATTCCACACGCTGAAGCAGCTTCCAGAAAAGCCGGGAAGCTTTCAGGCGCCCAATCGGGTTTATCTCCTATTCCAAGGGAACCTGCGGCAAGACCAGGGTGGTGTTCGAGCTGCCGTTTGTAATTCTGAAAGGAATATCGAGGTACCGTAGAAATCTCGCTGCCATCAGGAGCAACCCAGCTAACAAGATCAGCATCATGTGCCGGATCGGTACCAAAAGCAGCCCATTGTGTTCTGAAGACAGCTCCTTTGTAGCCCATCAGAGACAGGATCTGCGGAAGCTGAGCAAAATACGTTGGCTCTTGCGAATAGAATACCTCTGGTGATGAACCGAGCGCGTCTTCGATGGCTCTATTGCCTAGTTCGAGCTGCCTGATGAAAGACTCTCCAGTCTCTGCACAGCCAAATGGTTGACCATATGTCCCATTTACGATTTCGAGTGCACTGGCATCCAGGGCGCTGCGAAGAAGGCTCGTTGCGTGTGAATCGTGTTTTGCCATCCATTCGTAGGTGTAAGCATCGAAATCCAATACAACCTTGAATCGAGAATCATGGAGCGCACGCTTTATGACAGGTCGCACACAGAGAGGCCAGTTATACGTTCGCCAGAGACCTCCTCCTGGCAAAATGAGCCAGTCCCAGAAAATCGCGCCACCATGATATCCATCCACAAAATATAGTTTCTCAGGCACAGCTTCAGATGGATGTTCCGAAGTGGACTCGGCAGGCAATTTTAAGGCGCTTTTTGTTGCACGCCTTGAACCTTTCGCGTCATCTATACGCATTTTGGCGCTAAGAATCGCGACAACTACATGAGCCGCGCCGCGAACCAGTGCCGGAGGAATGCGGCCTGAGACTAGAGCCTTAGAGGCATTATCCACTAGACTCATGAATTACCCTCCATAAATAGACCGATAGGTGTCGATAAGCGCATCGGCTACACTCCAGCGAGGTTCCCAGCCAAGTATCCTCTTTGCTTTAGACCAATCGAAAACATAGTCGCAGATCGCTATAGCGACATGCTCGGGCTCCAATGGGGCAGCACCGAAAGGTCTCAAGAGTGCTATAGCTATCTTTGCTAGCGTTGTAGGAATAAGCTTCACCTTCGATGGCGAACCTACCGCCGAGGCAACTAGGTGGACCAATTCAGCTATGCTTGGCACATCCTTTCCACCAATATTGAATGCTTCTCCAGCTGCATCTGGATGCTCGGCAGTGAGCAAGCATGCATCTACAACATCATCGACATGAATGAATTGAAATCTATTGGTTCCTTTCCCAAGAAGGGTCACGGGCTTTCCCTTCTGGATAGCGGACAAAAGGCTCAATATAAAGGGCTCATCGAGGCCAGACCCTGTAATAGTTGGAGGCCTCAACATGACGACAGGAAGACCCGCTGCGCAAGCCTCGCGGCAGAGATTTTCAGCTTCGATTTTGTTTCTGCCATATTCTCCTAGAGGTGCAAGCTCGCCATCCTCGGGGCAAGGGACCACTTTGGGTACGCCAAAGATCTCTACACTTGATAGATAAATGACGCGTCGCAGGCCAGCATTGCGTGCTGCATCCAGTACATTCCTTGTACCGCCTATGTTGACTGCCCTCATTGTTTCTATATTCGCTTTACGCTGGGGAATGAGAGAAGCAAGGTGATACACGGTATCCATACCCTTGCAAGCTGAAGCTACAGCCTCGGCATCGCGAATATCTGCAGCGATCCACTCGGCGCCTTGGATATCTCCAGCTATCCATTTCTTACCGCGGACACCTCTGGCGGTCATTTCAGCGCCAGCTGCAAAGCCTTCTGGCAGATCTTCTGGCACAGAAATATCAAGCGCTCGCACTTTATCGCCTCTTTCAAGGAGGCGGTGCACGAGATGCTGGCCAAGAAAGCCCGCAGCTCCGGTAACTAATGCTCTATCCATCTCACCACCTTGCCTTCGTGTAGATCGGCTCCATGCTCGGCGCTGCTGCTATGGCAGCTATATATTTCTCGTAAAATTCATGGTAGTACGCGAGCTTCTGCCTATCGAGTTTGACACCAAGGCCAGGACCGTTCGGCACAGAAATTGCTCCGTCTACATAGCGGAACGGGCCTCCTTCGATGATATCGTCCTCTAGATAATGATAATGGACATCGGGAGCATGGTGAATGGCCGGAAGCGAAGCAGCAAGATGAAGCACGGCTGCAAGGGACACGCCGAACTCCGTTCCAGAATGCATGCCCATATCGAAACCAAAGGTTTCGCAGAGCCGTGCGAGCTCTTTTGTTGCTCTTAAGCCGCCATACCAATGCGGATCTGCAAGAATTACATCGACCGCATCGAGGAAAGCGGAAGGAGCTATATCATCGTAAGAGAAACAGGCCATATTGGATGCGAGTGGCACATGCGGTGACATCCGCTTTAGTTTTGCCATGGCGCTCAAGCCCCAGACGGGATCCTCCAAGTACTCGAGCCCAACATCGGAAAGCTCGTGCGCGACACGGACAGCAGTCGTGAGAGCCCATGAACTATTGGGATCGAGGCGCACAGGCACATCAGGAAAGCGTTCATGCATATGGCGGACTGTCTCGACTTCTTTTTCAGGCGGATATACTCCGGCCTTGAATTTTATGGAGCGGCATCCTTTCACTTCTATTAGCTCGGCACACTGTTCCAGGATTCTTGCATCGGCTTCCTCCCATGGTGGAAGGTGGCCTGGACCCTTCGGTGCTTCATAGAATACATAGGCAGATACAGGAACGCGATCGCGCATTTTGCCACCAAGTAAATCGTAGACAGGACGCCCAATAGCCTGCCCTTGAAGATCGAGGCATGCGAATTCGATAGCCGCAAAGGCATTGATAAGATTAGGCCCGAACATACGCACATAGAAAGGATTCGCTATCTTCCAGCGAAGCTTCTCAAGATCGAAAGGATCCTCACCAATCACGAATGATTTGCAGGACCTCACAACTTCTTCTATTTGCTGACCATTTGGTGTTAGCGTACATTCTCCCAAGCCTACAAGACCTTCGTCGGAGACGAGCTCTACAATTAGACGGCCAAAGCCTGGATGAAAACCCCAGGCATGAACGAGGGGTATTGCCAGAGGTATGCCCACAGAAGTTGCAATTAGGTCGACTATTTTCATGTTTGACCCTCCTAGAATCTTCCGTACTTCTTAAAGACCTCGATGGGGGAAGCGCCAGCTTTAAGCTCCTGCCATATCGTCTTCTCTGCATCGACGACTTTTTCAGCGAGAATAAGAACTTCGGCAGCAAGTTCCTTAGGGACTATGACTACTCCATTGGAATCAGCTATTGCCCAATCGCCTGGATGAATGATGGTCTCTCCTACGCGAATATCTTCATTGATTTCCACATAGCGCCAGCGACCACGGATATCGGCTGGTGTACGGTATCGGGCAAAAACAGGGAATCCGAGGCGCTTTATAGCATCCACATCTCGTACTCCCCCATCGAGGACTGCGCCGCCGCAGCCTTTGGCTTGGGTAGTTGTACTCAGCATCTCTCCCCAATGCGCCGTAGATGGATCGCTCCCAGTATCGAATATTACGACAGTTCCTGGCTCCACAAAACTATAAGCCCGCATAGCTAGTTCCAGGTACTCTAATTTGTCGATGACTGTAGGCGTACCTTTTACCGTAAGCACAAGGCCGGCGAGCCTCATTCCGTTTTCGATAGCCTGAATAGCAGGAGGCAAAACCTGATGAAAAAGCCCCTTCTGGTCGAGAATGTCGCTGATGGCAGGCGTGTGAACTCTCTTGTAGCGCTCGATCATCTCAGTTTGCCCAATTTCTTCTTGCGCCATGATATCCTCCTTAAATCCTCTTAGACTTGATCGCCTAATATTAGCTATGTGGCGCCAACTCTGCGGTCGGCGCCAGTATTGCGTATTTCGATGAGGCAGCCAGCAATCCTCATTTTTCACATAACTTGCATTCCTCTCCAGGCCCAAGGATACAGATACCGAGCCCTTCCGACTCGAGCTCTGCTCTCCAAGCTTTGAGCGCCGCGCTTACTTCGATTTGGTTATCGCGCCTAATGCGGATTCCGCGGGCGCGGTCCAACCATTTGCCTGCACAGTGGAGATGGAGCGGCACGGTCCAGCGAGGCCGAATAGCGCGCACAAGAGCCGCTGCTTCTGGCAAGGACATGCCATCATCGCCCAGCAATGGATAATGTGCGCAAGCCGCTTGGACTAGCGCAATGTCCGGTTGAGCGCTTTTTAGAGTGCTTTCCAGTTCTGGTGTATAGCGCGTATCACCGCTGAAAAAAACAGTTTTGGATCCTCTGATCAGATAGGCAAGAGCATCGGATGCAAGAGGATGATCGGCCTTCAGTGCTTCGATCGATACTTGGCTCGATACATCGATTGGCCTATTAGCTGATTTATCGATTGATCCATCCCCTGACCCATGGATCGATCTATCTCCCGATCTTTTATTTATTCTGTGTACCATGTCTGGCTCGAGTTCAACAACTGATTTCGCGCCTAGCTTCTTTGCCCGCTTCGCTACGGAGCGAGGACCGACGACAGTGATACCCTTATCTCTAGCTGTTTCTAGGGAAATATCATCGCAATGGTCAATGTGGTTGTGAGAGACGAGGAGTAGGTCGACATGGCCCAGTTCCCAGAGATTTGCAGCTGGTGGAACGATGCGCGGAGCAAGTGCCCGCTCCTTGAGCCCTCGCGGCCCAAACCAAGGATCTGTAAGGATAGTGAGGCCATCCATTTCAATGAGAACTGTCATATGCCCGATCAACCGGAGTTGAACGCCGGCCATAGCTCACCTCCCGAGACCTCTTTGGGCATTCGAAGCCTTTTAGACCAGTAAAAAGTTTAGCACAACCTTCTTAAAGCCGCTTGAACGAACTTGCTACACTGGTACTCTTAAAGACTTCGACAAGGCTAAGCCCAAACATCTTCCTAAAAGTCCTACTGAGGTGAGCAGAATCCGAGAATCCTGCTGCATAAGCAGCATCTGTGAAGGAAGCGCCATCGACAATCTCGTCGATAGCATCGAGAAGGCGAAGCCAAAGAGCATACCGCCTTGGAGGCACACCAACTTGGTGAGTAAAAAGGTGTATGAGCCTGCTCTCTGAGAGACCTACATGCCTCGCCACGACTTCTATTTTGACCTTCTTATCTGGAGATTCCTTGAGGAAAGCAATCACTTTCTTGATTCGGGGATCGAGTTCCACTGTTTCTTGACCATAAGGCCCAAGCAATAGACCCAATATTGACTTAGATACGCATTCAGCCTTAGATATGGAGCCTCTTCCGTCTTCTAGCTCCATGAGCTCGGCCTTGGCCGGCATAAGGTATAATTCGGGCAAGAGACAGAGCCCATGCGAACCAATGTATTTGCTGCAAAGGTACCTGGCTGCCTCCGATTCTCCATCGAGATAGAGAACAGCGTAGCTCCCCTCATCGCTTGCGAAGCGATGAGCTTCGTCGGGAGCAATGATGGCTATCTCGACCTCTCTGAATTCTCCACGGTGCTCGATTTCGAAAGAATGATCCAGGGATATGAAAATTTTGAGGAGATGATGGCTATGTGGCTTTACATCCGCTTCGATTCTGTTGCCGAGAAAGAGAGCAAACCCTTCGAATAAATAGAGCGACGAGCAAGCGCGCTGCCGTTGATGTATCTCCTTGAAACCCGAGGTTCCATAGAAAGCTTGCATCATGTTGTCACTGTGGCTTGAGCCTTTTTAGGCTCGACAGATTGAAGAACGACCATAGCCGCTATCATACAGATGCCTGTTAGCACAAAGACGGCTCGGTAGGTCCCAAAAAAGTCAGCGAGAGCCCCCGCAAGAGTGGATGAGACTAATGCGCCTATCGAGGCAAAGAAAGTGTTCAGGCCCCAGAATTCTCCCACATTTTCATTTGGAACTAGCTCTGATAGCAGAGGATACGAGAGGACTGTATGAGCTGTATTTCCTATCCCGATAATGATGATGAGCGGTATGAGAACTGGCAAAGAATATGCAAATAAACCAGCCGCAAGTGCACCCAGGCCGAAGAGGCCAAGACCTATCGAGAGAATGAGTTTTCTGCTGGTTTTATCTGCAATTATCCCTACTGGCACTGCGAAGATTGCAGTCGAACCAAGAAGGATTGCCGCCAGAGCCTGTGCCAAGGCTGGAGAGACACCTTCTATTTCAGTGCTGACAAAAAGTGTAAGAAAAGGCGTCGCAGCATTCACCCCGAACCAAAGCAAAAATTGAACAATGAAGAATTTTTGAGCCTCTTTGTTTTTCGCAACGAGCTGTAAATGCTGCTTCAGACTGAGTTTCTCTCTTATCTGAATATTCTCACGCTTCTCATGAACACCGAAGACCGTGATTGTCGTAAATACCACTAAGCCAGCAGCTACAAGCCAGAAAACATAAGAAGGATTCCTCGACCAAAGGAATAGCCCGCTCGCAAGCGCAAGTACAAGCTGACCCAGTACTTGGAGCATGGTTGCCACGCTATTCACGGTAGAACGCTGATTTTCCGGGGCAATGTCCGAAATGAGAGCAGTATAAGGATCAACGCCGACATTGAAAAGAAAAGTGAGTATGAGCTGCACAGCGATGAGAACGCCAAATGGCGGCCGCGCTGCACACCATAGAAGAAGCACAGCCACTAGAGGCATGCTGAATGCGAAAAAGGGCTTCCTTCGGCCCATTTTTGTCCATGTTCTATCGCTCCACGCCCCCACAAAAGGTTGGACAATTGCACTCATGAATGAACGGGTGTTCGCAAGAAGGCCAATGAGAGCGTCGCTCGAAGTGTAGGTTCTATAAAAGAGGGGAAGGCTGAAATTGTTGAAGGCATAGAATAAGCCCATACCCACGCTGGCTGCTCCATAGGCGAACATACCCCCGACTTTAAGGCGTTCAGGCGTCCCTCCTTGAGCTTTTTCTTTTTGCTCAATATCCTCCTTCATATCTACCTCCTCATATTATCTCCCGTGCCACTTAGCTCATTCTATCTTGAGTTTATTGCGCGATGTGGCCAGCGTCAAATCCATTTTGCTCGAGATATCGCGAGAGCTACTAATTATGCAAAGGAATTATAATCTGATTCGATGTGGGTGGCTTGAACGAATCTGCTATGCCGCATTAGTTTGGACAGCAATTCGTCCATGATAGGTTTTTTCGCCGACTTTTGCATGCTCTTCCTTTTCTCTAGATACTATAAGTTATTATAGGAATATAGAATATAGAAGCCAGCATGCAAATCTACTTGTTGATACGATATTTGCAGATGAAATTGCTATCAATTCAAATGTTTGCACGAATTCCTGAGGATGCTTCTGAAATATTGTCATATCTCAGTTGCGCCTTTTTTGTTCCAACACTCCTCATAGCGCATGCCGGTTAGCTTCTCGCAGATGGTTTTGACTTCTGGGCTGACATCTTCCAACCTCCCTCCAGCGCGGATTCGTTCAAGTTCTTTGACTAGGATCTCGCTGTTTTTTGGGCTGAGCTCAAAGCGCATTGCGACGATGATGCCCAAAATAAGGAAAATACTAGGCCCGGTGATGAAGAATATCAAGAATTTACTGAGTACTTCCGGCGTCTGCGCCTGGTTGGACTGAAAGCCAACGAGCTGAAGGAAGAATCCGATGAGCGGCATAACGATGATACCTTGAACAACCTTTCGCGCAAGAGTCATTGCGCCAGAATAGACTCCAGCGCGCTGTTGACCTGTCATTAGCTCATCTACATCGATTACATTGGGCAAAATGGCATATGGAATATAGACCGCAGCGGCAGTCCCAAGCCCTATGACCGCACAGATAAGTACGAGAACTAGCAATGGCGTAGACGATGTAAGAACAATAGTCGCATAGAGACCAGCAAGAAAGATCGACATGCCAAGGATATACGCAAAGCGCTTGCCCTTGGTGTTCGCAACCTTGGTATAGACGAGAATCATAAAAAGCTGCACGATCATGAGCGTCCCCATTGCGATTGAATAAATATTCGGCCTTTGCAAATAATAGGTAAGGTAATACGTAAAGAGCCCCATCAACATATCCATTGCAGAATAGGCGAAAACATACATCATAAGATGAATCCGAAAGGATTTGTTTTTAAGAATGCTCGCAAATTCCTTCATAAAATCTCGCGATACGGTTGGGCTTGCAAGATGTGGATTCTCCCATGTTCCCCAAAAAACAAATATCCAGGGAATTGCAAATAGAATTCCAAACACAATCGACATGATAAGATAGCCTTGCGCAGGATCTTCCTTATGTGCATTGATGATCATGCTCGGCACGGTCGATGCCAGCAGCGATGAAAAGCCTGAGAAAAAGAGCCTCGCAGCAGAGAGGCGATTACGCACCTTATAATCAGCGGATAGCTCAGCAGCGAGCGCAGAATAGGGGGTCATCACCATCGTGATTACCGCATCGAAGAGGATATAGGCGAAGAGATAATAAAAGAAAAGCGCGACTTGTGAGCTTGCTTGAACGCGAATCCACATGATTATGTAAGAAAGCGCGATGGGCACAATACCCACAAGGAAATAAACGCGCCTGCGGCCATAACGCGAGCGTGTATGATCTGAAAGGTAGCCCATAAGAGGATCGGTGATAGCATCCCAAACCTTCCCAATACCAAGCGCAAGGCCTGCAAGGGCAGGAGAAAGGCCTACGACTTCGGTCATGAAGAACATATAAAAAAGGCTTACGATTATGAATGCGCCACCTCCATATATATCGCCGACTCCATAGGCGATAAGCGTCTTAAAGGTAACGGGTCTTTCGGTAGTGAGCGAAGCTCTTGAAATAGAAGTCAGAGCAGGTCCACCCTCCGGAGATGGCACTTGCTTGGCGAGAGGCTTCGAATGTTCTTTTTTTGTCATACTCTGCCTCCTTGCTTTTGCCGGCAGTATCTTACGCCTCATGTTCCCAAATTATGTGCACTGAGATTGGTCAAATCGATTTTACCGGATCTTACTTGTGCTGTCATCTATGCATCGCAAAGAATGGGTTTCCTTTTTTCCGTGCTCATTTGTCTGCAATATTGTATTGATATCAGGCATTAGCAAACGTACATTTTTGCTTCCGACTTTTTTGGAATGAATTCTTTGGAATGAAAGAGAATAGATACATCTCATGACGCTTTGATTTTCGCCTTTATCAGAGCAAGCATTCGTGCACTTTTGCTAGAAGACTTCTCTGCGGTTCATTACCCTCATAGAGTGCGATAAGAAGGCGCGCATCAAGGGTCTTTCCTTCCCATGAGGGGGCCGAGGAATGCAGATGTTCCGCAGTCAGAATGGCAGCGCGCCTTCCTAAGCCAGTTACCGCAGCAGGATATCGGTACTGTGGTCCCCAAAGAGCACCAAAAGGGAACATGCTCACGCATTGTACACCACACCGTAAATCCTGGCGTAGAGGACAGAAAGCATAACTGCTAAAAGATTGAGAAGCCTGCGCAACTAGAATCCCTCGCGCGCCATCGCTCACTGCAAGCCATTTTGGCGTAAGGTGGTTATTGATATCTGCAAGGAACCGATTTCGACCATAGCCAGCATAATCTAGCGAATAGTGCGAAATGACATTACTAAAGTCCTCTTTCCATACATGGATAATGGTAGAACAGGGCAGATTTTCAAATGCGACAATCTCAAAAGGCGCAAGTTGGCGCCAGCGATCGTCCCATGTTCGACCGAGTGTTCTTGCCTTTTTGTGATCATAACACCGGTGCGGGGTCGATGGATATTGCACATGAAGCTCGAAGCACACAAGATCCGCGCTGAGCATAGTAGCAGTCCTGCTCCATTCGATCGCCACTCGCATGGGCCTTAGAGGGATGATTCCATGCAATTCATATCGCTCAGCACCGGATATAACGTCAATTTTGCGCGAACCGAGAATTTTATGATTATATTCAACCCAGGGCTCGTTGATATGAACTGTATATGATCCGCTGGCTAGCCGGATTCTGCCCTTTGAGCTGACCGAAAGCGTGAGATGAGGACTGTGAGGAGAAGAATCTTGCATGCGAACCCTGCTTTCTGGATGCGCTGCTTGAGGCAACTCCGGACCCCGGAGTTCTTGAGGTTCTTTAATACAGGGTAGATTAGATATCGCGTTGACTACACCATATTTATGCTTTACTGCCGTATAGAAGGCCTTAGCGAGCTCGAGGGATCGATTCGCTGTTTCTCGAGCTATCTCAAGCCTTGTCACATTCATTACAGGAACAGCAAGCCCAAAATGGGTTGTAGACAGCGCCCGAAGTCGCTCTTTTATCGCTTCATGCGCAAGCCTGGCCAAGGATGGATCGAGCTCCGAGAGTTCATCGAGCCAATATGTTTCGGTTTTTGGGCTAGTTGCAGAACGCAATACAGATTCACCATTTCGAACTGCCACAATGCTTTTTGCAGACTGCCATTGCGATCTCGCTTCGGCAATAATCGACCAAATTTCATAATTCTCATATTTTTCAGACCAGGATGAATAACCATCAAAGGCACCATCAGCCATATCCTGGCCTATAACAATCTCTCCCCTATCAGGATGGGTCTTGATGTATTCCCATGGTCGTTCAAAACCAACAAATGGCAAGCGCGCGATGCTCGAGATAAGCGAATAAAGCCCTCCAAATGATGGCACAAAGCGACGAGAAAAACCTGGCAAAAAGCCTGCCCAAAAGCTATCGTCTGCATCAATATCGAGCACCACTAGCATATCGACAGGCTGTGCTATGCCTCCAGAATCTCCTTCAATGCCCATCTCGATATCTCTCTCAGGATCGCCCTCAGCATCTAGGCCGTGCGCACAACGAAAAGTTTCATGCAACTGCTCAGCTCGAATTGCTTTGAGCATGCGGGCGGCGCTGAAATAATACTCAGCCAAATCGCCCTGATTGATCGCAGGAATAAGCCTTATCGATGCTCCTGTTGTAGGGTTTTTGAGCGTGAGTGGATTGTACCGCTTTCTTGCCTCCAATTCAGAAATAAACGAACCTATCGCATTGAAAGGAATTGCGCTGTAATATAAAGATATAGCTTCGATCCCCACACTACGATAGATGTCGATGTGCGATCCCGTAAACATACATTCCTGCGGCCGTGCAATCGGCACATATGAACCAAAGGTCTGAAGCACTCCTGAACCATCGGGCGCATTAATTGCCCATGAAAGAGCGTACCTTAGCTCCTCAGGTGTGTGAGCGGTAAGAAGCCCATTGTTCCAGGACATAAGTTCGATTTCGTCGACCCCAGCAATAACCCTCATCTTAATCCGCTCTATTATGTCTGGAGCAAAGCTCGGCAGAATATGTCCCAAGGTGAACGCGTTATCGAAATCCCATGCGCACTTGACCTCGATTCCATCTTTGGAAAGCTCATCGAGGCTATCAAGAATGGAGCGAATAACGCGAACGTCCTTGCCAAACCCGCGCTCATCAGGCGTATCTCCCCGATAAGAATGATAGAAATTCACGTGAAACCGAGGACAAAAAAAGATTTTTGTGTTGCTGCCTACCATTTTTCTTTAGCAAAATCTCCATTAGCCGGTTTTGAAGCTCTTATCTTTCTGTGTCCTATATATGCCTCTTTCCGGCCTTCTTTCAATATAGCGTTTCAAGCTTTTTTTCACTACCGCTGTTCGCTCTGACTGTCCTCTTGAGAGAAAGATGCCCTGCATTATTCTCTAATAAAGCTATAAGTTAATGATATCTTTTGTATAATTTCGCAGGAACGCAGGTGCTACACTTTTTTACCAATGTGCTCATGGTAATGAGCCTTATAAAGGCCTCTTTGGATAAGCCCCACAAGCCCCACAGTCAAGTGGTTCATCTGGAAGCAAACCAATCGAGTTACAGTTGAGCAACAGTCAAGAAATCGATTCGGGATCTAACCCTTTTATATTTTTTATTTCATTTTGCTATAAGTATCTATTTTTCGGGCTGAGAGGATTTGAACCTCCGACATCTTGGTCCCGAACCAAGCGCGCTAGCCCCTGCGCTACAGCCCGATTGCCTAAAAAAAAGCCCGTCGCATGGCAGACGGGTCTCAATCCACATGACGCTGAACTGCAAAGATACGCGCCTGCGCGCACGAACGATGCTGTGATCGGGAGCGACGGGGCTTGAACCCGCGATCTCCGGCTTGACAGGCCGGCGCGAT
>Ga0255345_1004708_pt1 | contig 14593 bp, 10 predicted proteins | sample wastewater_treat_6_FD_192415 | JGI IMG/M metagenome (GOLD analysis project Ga0255345, IMG submission 192415) | Wastewater microbial communities from Lulu Island WWTP, Vancouver, Canada - plant20 | ecosystem: Engineered > WWTP > Wastewater > Unclassified | place: Canada: Vancouver, British... | reverse complement strand
CTTCAAACTTCGTAAGCCAAACCGGATTACCGATTAAGCTTCCTGGTTCTTCCACTGCTGTCCGGCAAAGTTATCAAACCCTGTTAATTACATATTATAATGACGGACGCCTGTATTTTATGGATAAGCCCATAGAAATTAAAGAACTGGAAACAGTCCTTCAGCAAAAATACCAAAATCCTGAGCAAGTTGTGCGCATTGCTGTTGAAAAACAAGTTCCGGTGCAAAAACTCATAAATTTAATGGATATTGTCCGTAATTCCGGCTATGAAAGAATCTTTGTTGCCACAACTGTTCTGGAGCAAAAATAGTGCGCCGTTTTCAATTTTCTAAACTTTTCAACGGCTATTTCATCTCTGTAGCATTTCACCTGCTGTTGTTTATGCTTTTTGCCTTCTATGTTATCAAACCTTATGTTCCGGAAAAATGGTATACTTTTGAATGGGAACCCTTAGATAGGATTACCGTGATTGAAACGCATACGGCTAATAAACTGGAAGAAATAACTATGGGTAACAATATTCCCGGAACTGAGGGAATAACTAAAGCGGCAGGAATTTCTGAAAAAAAAGAAATAAATACCGTGAATGGAAATCCTGTAAGTATAGGTGATAGTGAACCTGCTATTGCTATGCCGATAAATGTGTTACCTAAGGATAATGCAAAAACAACAATTCCTTCCAGCTTTCCTCATAATAGAAATTCCAATGCTTTGAAAGAAGTACCCGGAACCATAACAGGCAGTAATTTCGGCTTTTCTTCTTCCCTGGAAGAAAGCGGGGGAGAAGCATATATAATCAGCCAAACAAAACCTCAAATAAATCCTACTGAAGAGGGTGAGGTCTATCTGGAATTTAAACTTACTCCTAAAGGCACAGTAGATATGAGCAGCGTAAATATACTTTCTTATACCAGCGCAACTTATGCCGAAGCAGTGAGAAAAGTGATGCCTTCCTGGAAGTTTGGTTTTAAGGGAACTTATAACCCCAAACAACTTTATCGTTTGCGTTGCAGGTTTGTTATTAATGAATAAATATTGCTTTCCGGAACGGATACCTGTTTTAATGGGTATTTTGAATGTTACTGAGGATTCTTTTTCGGATGGAGCACAATTCCTGGACAGAGAATTAGCTATTAAACATACGGAGGTAATGATTGCTGAAGGAGCAGAAATAATTGATATTGGAGCAGAATCAACTCGTCCTGGTTCTTTACCTGTTCCTGCAGAGATACAAGAACAAAGGATAATCCCTATTTTAAGCTCATTAAAAGAAAAATATCCTGAAGTTACTTTTTCAGTTGATACTCAGGAGGCAACAGTTGCTGAAAAGGCAATAGAGCTTGGCGCTTCTATTATCAATGATATTTCGGCTCTTAGAACCGATCCTGCTTTGGCAGAGCTTTTATCAGCAAATCCTGAGGTAAAAGTTATTTTAATGCATATGCAGGGAACTCCGCGCACAATGCAAATAAATCCTGTTTATCAGGATGTGCTGGTTGAAATAAAGGATTTCTTTCAAGAGCGTATTGATTTTTGTCTTGCCAAAGGGATTTTAAGAGAAAACATAATGCTTGATCCCGGTATTGGATTTGGCAAAAACCTGGAACATAATTTAACTATTCTTGGCAATCTGAGAACATTTAAGGAATTTGGCTTACCGCTTGTAGTAGGTGCTAGCAGAAAGAGCTTTATAGACAAAATTTCACCTTCGTCGCCTGCACAACGCATAGGAGGATGCCTTGCAGCAGCTTTCGTTTCTGCTTATGAAGAAATTGACATTTTACGTGTTCATGATGTTCTTTTGCACAGGCAGTTTTTTGAGGTCTTAACTGCTATTGCCAAAGCGAAAAGGGACTAAATGGAATTTTTAATTCCTCGCTTTAAAGATATAGTAGATATCCTTATTATTGCATTTCTGATTTACCAGGCACTATTGATTGTGCGTAAATCAGGTGGTTATCAGGTTTTATGGGGTCTGCTGTTTGTAGTTGTTCTCTATATTTTAGCCGTTATCTTCAATTTGAAGATGGTTAGTTCACTTTTAAGTGCCATTCGCAATTATTGGTTCATTGCCGTCGTTATTTTGTTTCAACCGGAATTGCGTTCTATTTTAGCTCGCTTGAATCTGCCCCGGGAACTAAGCAAGGTCTTTAGCAAACAGGAAAAATCATCGCTTTATACTCCCCTGATAGATGCTGTTTCTTCAATGAGTTTCCGTAAAATAGGCGCTCTGATTGTGTTGGAAAATAAAAGGAAACTGCATGAATATATTTATAGCGGTGAACCCATTGATGCTATTGTGTCTATGCGATTGATCCTTACTATTTTCAATCCTAAAAGTGTGTTGCATGATGGAGCTATTATTATTCGTGACCAACGCATTATGGCTGCCAAAGTAGTTTTGCCACTATCTAAAAAGGCAGAATATGTGCGTAAATTTGGTACTAGGCATCTTGCCGGTATTGGAATAACAGAAATAAGCGATGCTATTGCCATTATTGTTTCCGAACAAACAGGTCAGGTTTCTGTAGCCAAAGCGGGAAAAATACAAACCAATGTTGCTTTTGAAGAACTTCTACAAATTTTAACCGATGTCACAAAATAAAAAACCTCTGCTTATAGGTATAACGGGAAATATCGGCAGTGGAAAAAGTGCTTTTTGCAATTTTCTGGCTGCTAATGGCTTGAAAGTTATTTCTGCAGATGCAGTTGCCAATCAACACTTGGAAGACCCGGCAATCAAAGAAGCATTAATAAAACGCTATTCTACGGCTATTCTATCTCCTTCCAATAAAGATAATGGCAAAGGTATAATTAGTCGTAAGATTTTGGCAGATATAGTATTTGGCAGTGAAGAGGAAACCCAATACTTAAATTCTTTAATACATCCTCCTGTGTTACAGGATTTTCAAAGAATAGTGGAACAAAGTAATGAGGAAGCTCTCTGCTTTGAGGTTCCTCTTCTTTTTGAGGCAAATTTACAGGATTGCTTTGATTATATTGTATTGATAAGTGCTTCTCTGGAAACACGACTTATGCGTTTGGAAAAAAGAGGAGAAGACAGAACCAAAGCTCAACAAAGGATGTTACACCAGATGACGGATACAGAAAAGCGTTTTCTGGTAAATTTAGTTATTGAAAATGATGGTGATTTGCTTAGTTTACAAAAGTCAGCAGTATCTTTTATAGAAAAAATCCCTTATCTACCACATAAAAAAGTCCGCCCTTTTGTGTAGCCCGAGGACGCTGTTCATCGGCATCTGTGTAAAGACAATTGTCACGAGCCATCACTGTCAAATAAAAAATAGTGTATAACATAAAATTTATTTTAGCAGTAACGACTCTTGACTTGCATAGTGACGCCTCCTGCCTATGATGGGTAAAATAAAAATGACAACAATAATGTTTCTCTTTAAAAAAAGGCGGAGCTACAATGAGCTCCGTCTACATATTTTTTCAAATTTCCTTAGGATTCCTGCTTGTGCAGGAATGACAAAGGGTTTTTCAATCTAAGTATGATACAATCTCTTGACCTCAAGACCTCATTTTTTCAGCACCATTTTTTTGGTCTCGGAATAATTTCCTGCCTTCATTCTATAGAAATAGATTCCGCTGGCTACAGAACGACCCTTATTATCAGTTCCATTCCAAACAATGCTATGTTCTCCTGGTTCTAAGGGTTGGTTAACCAAAGTTCGGACTTTTTGTCCTAAAATATTGTAAATAACCAGTTCCACAGGTGCCTTTTCCTTTATGCTGAAACTGATTGTAGTTGTAGGATTAAAAGGATTAGGATAGCATCCTTTTAGAGAAGTTACCAAAACAGCAACAGGATCGTCATTGGCAACCGGTTGTCCTGTTCCGTATAAGGGAATAGTATTTACTAAGGCATTGGGGTCGTCAGAGTTTATTATTAGGGTTCCAGTGTATACTGAGTTTTGTAGGGGCTGGAAATTCACATTAAAAGTAAAGGATTCACCTACCGGAATAATGTATTCCAAATAATAAGCAGGCATAGAAGGTTCTCCTAAAGAGAAAGGTGATTCTGTTGCAATAGTTCCCAGCATTGAAGCAGTTCCGCAATTGCATATAGTAACAGTTTGGGAGACGATAGTATTGACTATAACTTCCCCAAAATTTATATCTTCCATATCAATTACAAATACAGGTATTCCAATTTGTTCGCCTGTGCTGGGGAAAATAATATCATCAAGCCATGCACAATCGCTACCTTGATAGGATCCGTTGTTCTTAACATATTCCCATTTGAAAACATTAGTTCCAGGAGAAACAGGATAAGTAACCTGACTCCAGAAATCATCGGTTCCGCTCCATTGGAATTTTAAAATTCCATTGATGTAGAATTTAAGGAAATCGCAACTTGGTTCGGAAGAGACCTTTTTCCAGAAAGATATTTCTCCTGCTTGAGGGCATTGATAAGTAATGCTTATAGAAGTGCTGGAGTTATTATTAATGAAAGGTGATTTGGCAGCCATAGAACCATTAAAACTATCTGGAGAAATAGTCCAATTTCCACCTTCAAAAACCCAGGGGAAATTGCTGAAACCAAAATCAAAGTTCTCCATTACTATTCCCACTACAATTGTATAGGTATGAACACTTAAGTATTCACCAAACATTGTCATTGCTGTAAGCTGAACAGAAGTTCCCATTGGAATTTGAGAACTGAAAGTTACATTATAAATCATCTGACCGGTTTGGCTAACAGGCAGATTTTCAATAGTGGAAATAATAGGAGTTATCAAATGGGATACTCCATTTACAATCAAAGTAGTGGAAATATCGGCAGCATCACAGTGTCCCGAATTAGTTACATTAAAGGTAATAGTTACATTTTCACCGGCATCAATGCGGCCGTTATTATTACCTAAACTATCATTTATCTGTAATGGACCCCAGGTAATAGCCGGAGCATACGCTATAAAGCTACAATTATTTTCAAAAGTTTCTCCATCACTGGTAGCAATAAATATGTGTAAATTTACCGTATGTTCATCGGGAATGCTGTTGGAAAGCTGAATTTGAAAAGTTCCTGTAGAGCTAACATTTCCACTGTTAATATCTCCAATTGTGAGAGTAGGGTTTAACAGGGTTACATAAGAATCGTTGGTGGATAGAGTAACACTCACACTGGTGGCAGTTTCACTACCGATATTAGAAAGGTTCATATCCAGAAAGACGGTTTCCCCTGTAGTAAAAATATTATCATTAACATCGCTGAAAGTAGTTTCTTCTACCACTAAATAGGGTCCGCTACTGGGTAAAACCTGTATGGTTTGAATATAGGTCTGATAATCAAATGCGGAAATAGTTAAAGTCATATCCATTGGCAGATCGGGAATAATATCCAGATTGATAACACAATTACCGGTAGCATCGGCAATTCCTTTACCATAGATAATACCGTTATTAGTTAAAGTAATTCTACCGCCGGGAATGGTTTGGACAGCAAAACTGCTCATACCTAAAAACAGGACAGGATTGAAAGTAGCAGTAATAACCTGAGGGTTTTTGGTTCTCACCATTAACGATGCATCTCCAAAAATAGTCCAGGTTCTGGCATCAGCAAGACCTTGGCTACCATAAACTTCAATAATTTTATGTGCCCCGTTAAATAGTAAGCCGCCAACCCGATATTTTAAATTGCCAACTAAGAGATCGGTTACTTCATCCTGACCACGCATAGGAGGAGCCCAACTTTGATTAATTGTAGAACCCCAAAAAGTTATGGCACCTGCAGGAGCATTAGTAGTTTCGTTTACAGAACGCATCCAGGCCTCAGCAAAACAAGTTTGGCTAACAAAGTTTCCATTCACACAGGCAACAGAAACAATAAGAGGTAACATATAATCATTGGTTAGAGCATTAGCATTGTTGTTGTTGAAATTTGTAGTTACCCAATATGTATCAGCACCATGACCACAATAATTGATAAAACCTCTACCCTGATTTACAGAATTACTTACTTGAGCGGCGGTAGCACCTGGGTCATAGATTTGATCAACGGTTGTATAACCATAATTAAGCAGGTCGGTGCGAATATTATTCATATGTGTAATATCGCTTTCACCCATATCTCCTTGGCCGCTTCCACCCTCTGCAGAAGCAATTCCAATTGCTTTTTCCAGCCAGGTTGCTCCCGGAGCTATATCTCGTTCATAATATATACTGCGAGCGACTTGAGTTTCCAGTTCAGCTACTGTTTGTGCAGAAAAACGACCCACAAAGATATCATAATAATTATCATTCCCTGCCAAAAGTGCATAGGAAGGATCACTTCCTCCTCCAGAATAAGTAAGAGTGGGAATTTGAGGCGCATCACCAACCAGTTGCACAAACATCAAGCCATTATTCAAATCATACTGGTTTTGAATGTAGGTTTTTATATTTGCGGCAGTAGACCCCGCTTGCGTAACATCAACAACATCAACGGTAAAACCAAGTTGTCTTTTCCAATCAACCCAGGGTTGAATAGTAGCATCAAACATACTGTGTTTAATAACTAAAATCCTGCCTTCTTCATCCAGAGAAGGATATTTGGCAGCACTAAAATTTAGGAACATATTCTGATAAGTGCTTTCAAAATAACGGCTATAGGATGTTTTCGGATTCAAAAGAGCGTTTGTGAGGTCAGTTCCCTGTGCGTAAACAGAAATATTCAGTTTTGTATAGACCCTCAGGGTTTGAGTAGCAGGATAATATATAAAGGGTTGAAAACGAACAGTTATTCCGCGGTAGTCACGCAAAATAAAAGGTTCGGTTAAGTAAGCAATTTCAGCAGGATAACTTTCCCCGCTCTGATAGAAATCGGCAAATGTGTAGGGAATAGTAGCAGGATCAATATCACGGGTTAGATTTCCTTTGGAAGGAGCTACCGGCAAAGTAAGCTCAACATATTCACTATTGGTAATATTCAGATGCATTTTTGCCAAAGCGGGAATAATTAAACTTCTTGCTAAAACAGGAACTTGCGGCATTCCTGCTTCCAAAGTAAGTCCTTCCTTTTTCAAAAAGAGATGATACCAACTATCTCCATTTATCGTAACAGGTTCGCGATAAAAACTGCCCAGAGTAAACTCCAGTTCCATATTATTGGGATTGCTGTTAGTTAAACGAATATCATCAGGATATTGACTAACAACAATTTGTTCAGCTGTTAAGCCAATAAAACTCAACAGCAGAATTACGAAGAATAAGGTCTTTTTCATAGATTCCTTCCTTTGTTGCTGACTAAAATGTAAAGATAATCATTCATTATTTGAACTCTCTTTTCCGTGAAGCAGGCATCCTGATAATAAGGATACCTGCTTCAAACGGTATTTATTTCATTAACATCATTTTTTGGGTAGAAGAATAGTTTTTGGTTTGCATCCGGTAAAAATAGATTCCACTGGAAACATTTTTACCCTGTTCATCTTTTCCGTTCCAGATAACAGTATAATTGCCTGCGGTCTTGCGTTCATTTACAAGATTGCGCACTAATTGACCCTTAATGTTATAGACCTCAATTTTAACCGGTCCTGCTTCGCTAAGTGAGTAATGAATGGTTGTTTCAGGGTTGAAAGGATTAGGATAGTTCTTATGCAGTGCGGTCACATAAGGAATATTAACATTATCATCATTGGCAAGAGGATACAAATTAACGGGTATTATCACCACCGGATGATGAGGATCATTAGTCGTAATTTGCATATTGGTTTGAATTTCACTCACTGAATTTCCAGCAATATAACTGAGAGTGTAAAGCACTGTCTGCCCAGCTTCAATCTGGTAGGTGTAATTAGCAGGTAAAGCATTGCCGTATTGACTAAGTTCAAAATCAGGGGGACAGGTAATAATTCCCTGCATTGCTAAGTTACCCAAATTGCGCAAGGCAAAATCAACGCTCACGGTTGTATTGGGAAGAACATTGGTAAACTCAATTTGGGTAGTTGTAGTATAGAATATTGCAGTTTCCAAAACTCCCATTCCCGGGAAACGGATATCATCCAACCAGGCACAATCACTACCTGAAACTGATCCAACATCTTTAGAATATGTCCACTTGAAAATATGGCTACCAGCGGTAACGGGATAGCTTACTTCCGACCAACCAATTTCACCGCTCCAGGAACCGGTTTCATTATTGTCAATATAGAATTTGAGCCAATCGTAATTTGCTTCACTACTTACTTTACGCCAGAACGAAATATTTCCTGCAGAAGAAACTTCCATAGTTATCTGTAAAGTGGTGCTGCCATTATTTCCTATAGCACCCGATTTGGCAGCATAATTACCAAAATGGGCATTAGAAGTGCCACTAATAATAGTCCAGGGATTTGTGCTGTTATTTACCCAAGGGAAAGCAGTAAAATCACCGCTTTCAAAACTTTCACCAATAATACCGACAGGGATCATAATACTATGATTCAATAGTTGAATTCCCGCATTCATAGCAAATCCGATTGGAATAACTTCGTCATTAGGACAATCCTGACTGATAAACAAATGAAGAACAATAGGTATACCATTGCCTGCTGTAAGCGGAGGAATGATGAAATTGTAATTGTCCAAAGCAGCATAAGGACTGTTTAAAACAATAGCTAATGAGCCACCATCAACATTCATATGACCGGTATTGGAAATAGATAAGGATATTGTAACTGTTTCACCTGGCTGATAAATTCCATCGCTATTGCTATCAAACAATGTGTGATTACCAAAAACTACATTGGGAGCGTTGATAGTTAAACTGCGTTGAGTTACCCAGGTATCTTCACCATCGCTAACAGTAATATTGAAACCTGCAAGATGCTGATCAGGAACATCAGGCAGGATGCTTATCTGGAAAGCATTTGTTTGATTAATACTGTTGCCGGAAGCAATATCAGGCAACTGGACTGTAGCATTATTTAACAAGATATAAGGGCTATCGCAAGTGAGGGTAGCAGTGAGATTAGAAGCGGTTTCAATTCCTACATTATTGAATTGCAGGGAAATATTTATATTGTCACCGGCTTCAGCAATGTTGTTATTTCCATCATTTAATTCCAAAGGTCCGACAGTTACATAAGGTCCCTCATTGGGTATAATTTCTATATTGGCAATTAAGGGTTTACGCAAGGAACGGGTTATTACCAGTTTTGCTATTCCGGGTTCAGTAAAAGGAGTATAATTCAAAGTTAAATTACCACTGGCATCAGCTAAACCAACGCCATGCAATTCATTGTTCATAGAAAGAGCTACATAGCTGTAAGGATCGGTTTGAATATCCATACTGTTGAAACCCAAAAACATTTGAGCAGGTGGAGTATAGGCATTTTGAGCTGGAATTCCCAAATAAGGAACTAAAGAAGGATCACCCATAATGGAATAAATTTCCCAGTAATAATTTATCCGGCTACTATTGGATTGCACAACTGCCATATTTCCCATTACAACATTACTTCCGGCATTTCCAGCCCAATCAGCAAAGGGTTCATTATGATCATGAAAGAGAGCATCATAAGCTCCTGTACGACCCGCTACAAAAGGAGAGCCAGTTCCTACAACAGGGGGCTTATATCCAACTCCCCACCAGTAATCTTCATCCCAATAAGTGCTGTTAGTTCCACCGATATAAATTATAGCACCTTTATTAGTAGCACGTAACCATGCTTCAGCAAAGCATATTGGGTTGTCAAATTTACTAGTTAAACAGCAATTTCCCACTACATAACTGTATTTATTAGTATTTTGCAAAGAGTTGATATTACTAATTGAAAAGTTAGGATTATACCATTCAGTTACATCACCATGCGCAGTGTAATTTATATAGCCCATTCCATTGGAAGCATTTTGCACGATTGCTGATGCCGAACTTCCCGATGCAGGATAGAGATAGGTGTGGCTGGTAATATTATGAGCAGGATTAAAATAATTATTAGTTCCGTAGTTAATCTGGCCATTGGCATGGGTAGTGGAATAGTAACTATCAACACCAGCAATCATAACTACTTCGCTTAAATAGGCATCGCTGGGCATTGTATATTGTTCATGCATTAAGGTTTTATTCACTTGATTGGTTACTTCGGCTACAGAAGTTGCGGAAAATCTACCAAAATACATTTCCGGCATATAATCAGTTCCTTGTAAACGAACATAAGTAAGATCAGTGGGATGTGAACCTGTATTTCCATTATTGGTAGGAACCTGAGCAACATCACCTACAATAAGAAGATAAGAAGGAGCAGGATTTTCGGTTGTAGCTGAATTCCACAAATTTTGCATATATGCCTTTATGCTGGTTGTAGTTGTTCCGGTTATAGAAGTAGGCGCTACAATTACATTATAACCTTCTTGTTTTTTCCAGTCAATAAAAGGTTGCATTGGAGCAATAAAGTTATCCGGTAGAATGATTACATAGCCAATCGGATAGCGGAGAAAAGAAACCTTTGGTGCATTATAATTGATAAGTGTTTGTGCAAATACACCTTCAAAAGCGGGAGAATATGTTTTTGCTTGAAGTTCATTGGTAGCAATAAAGTTCGCCCCACTAAAAGCAACTTTAACTTCCGCCTGATAAATTACCTCTATCTTTTTGAGAACAGGATTGTATTTTATAGGTACAAAATCAACAGCAAAAATTCTTGTTCCGCGCATCATTCCGATTTCCGTTACAGTAATGGAAGGGTTATCAGTCCACATATTGGCATTATAGAAATCTCTGTTTACTTCAAAAGGTAATTGCTCTAAGTTTGCTGACTTGGAAACTGATTCCTGACGCGGCATTAGAGGATATAAAACACCCTGTTCATCCAAATTAATAACCTTAGTGCTACTGCTGATAATATTGGCAGTAACATTTGCCCCTAAGGGAACACTAATCAGCTGTCGCATTAAAGGTAACGCTGGTAAGCCAGTAACATTAGTAGTAGTGTAATTTAAGGCATTTAGTTCAGTAAAAATACCTTCCTTGGTATTAATTTCTCTAAACTGTAATTCATCTACAGCATAAGCGATAGAAAGCCCCGTATCGCTTTTTTCCAGCAATTGCACTTTTGCCGGATTATCTTGTAATTTGATGGTTCCACTGGCAGCTACTAAGATAGCTGTTGTGAAAACCAGTAAGAGTATGAAAGAAATCTTCTTCATTACTTCTCCCTTTATATTATTCTTATCTTTATATATTTTACTGCCTCTACATATAATATAAGCAAGAATGAAGCCGAAAACAGTAAAATATTGTGATTTTAGAGGACGATATCCCAAAATAAATCTTATCCGAGTTGTTGATTATTCGCTAACATTTACATAAATAAATGAGTTAACTTATTTAGCTTAATAGCATTGCTTAAGCATTACGGACTCATTGCTAATGCCATTAGTAATGGGTAAGCAATGGGTAAGCAATGCTATTAAGGAAGAACTGAAAATTGTTTTGTAACATCATAAGAATATGAATGTTAGCATTGATGCAAAGGTAAAAGGAAACTATAATAACAGTTAAATTTGTATTGGTGAAAAAGAAAATCGGTAGTCCACAATTTTCATCTGCATTAAAGTTTTTTAGCTGGGAGAAGTTATTTGGTTTCGGCTTAAATTCCTTTACAAAAAACCCTTCTTTTATTTTTGGTTCTTTCTATTGATTGTTAAAGAAGGAGATATAAATGCCCAAATTGATTACGAAATTTGACCCCGTAATTGCCAGGAAAAATGCAAAGCGTTGTAAAGAAAGAGGAATAATTCTTCCTACAATTCGTCAACAGATGTTTCCGGAAACGATTCCAGAAGCGATAAAAGAAAAACTTCAACCTGTTGGACTTTGGGATATCAATCCCTTAAATCTTTTTCGGATTACTTGGAAAAATGACATAAAAACAGGACTCTTCGGCAAGCCCAATTTTTTGGAAATACCTTCAGAACTTTCCGGAGTTAAAGCCAGAATTATTGGTTTGGTAGGAAAATATTTTCCTACAGGAGCTCATAAAGTTGGGGCTGCTTACGGATGTTTGGTTCCGCGTTTGGTAACGGGAACTTTTGATCCCGAAATTCATAAAGCTGTTTGGCCTTCAACAGGAAATTATTGTAGAGGTGGTGCTTTTGATTGTGCTCTTTTAGCTTGCCCAGCAGTTGCTATTTTACCTGAAGAAATGAGTAAAGAACGTTTTGATTGGTTGCGCGAAATTGGAGCGGAAGTTTTTGCCACTCCCGGATGTGAATCCAATGTAAAAGAGATCTATGATAAATGTGCAGAATTGCGTTCAGACCCAAGTTATGTTATTTTAAACCAATTTGATGAATTTGGCAATTCTTTTTGGCACTATCATATTACCGGTAATGCTATTGCTGAGGTCTTTGCAATGATGCAAAAACCGGGCAATCGTTTAAGCGGATTTGTTAGCGCTACAGGCAGTGCAGGGACAATTGCAGCGGGAGATTTTCTGAAAAAACATTTTCCCCTAATGAAAATAAACGCTTCGGAAGCTATGGAATGTCCCACTTTATTAATGAATGGTTTTGGCGGTCATCGGATTGAAGGAATCGGCGATAAGCATATTCCCTGGATTCATAATGTCCGGAATACGGATATTGTAAGCGCTATCAGAGATGAGGATTGTATGCGGCTTTTGCGTTTATTCAATGAACCGGCGGGATTAAACTATTTAAAGAAAAGTGGAATAAAACCGGAATTAGCAGAAAAACTGGAACTTTTAGGCATATCATCCATCTGCAATCTGCTGGCTTCTATCAAAATGGCAAAGTATTTTGAATACAATGAAGATGATGTTATTGTCACGGTTTTTACGGACAGTGCCGAAATGTATCAATCCCGTTTACAGGAACAAACAGCGTTAAAAGGCGAATATACTGAATTGCAGGCAGCTTTAGACAGAGAATCAATTCTTCAAGCACAAAGTTATGATAATTTGCTGGAATTAAGCTATTGGGATAAAAAGCGGATTCATAATCTAAAATACTATACCTGGGTAGAGCAACAAGGTAAAACATATCAGGAAATCCTTCAGCAATGGGAACCGGAATATTGGATTGAGACATTTGAAAATAATCTGGAGGAATTGGATAAAGCAATTGAGGAATTCAATAGCTTAGGACAGAGGATAGAAAGCTGAGGGCAAAGAGATTAGGGCTGAGAGAATTTTATGAAGGTGACAGCTATCATTCTTGCTTCGGGTAAAGGGAACCGATTTGGTTTGCCTAAAGCCGAAGTGAAAATTCAAGGTCAAAGCTTTCTGGAAAAGATTAAGGAGACCTTATCCCAGGCAGATGTAGATGATATTTTTACTGCAAGATATAAAAATACTACCGATATGCTCGCCACTTTACGCTTGGCTGTTAAGGAATTGAAAAATAAACAGAAAAATAGCGGTTTCCTTATTTTTCCGGTAGATTTTCCTTTTGTGCAGGCAAAAACGGTTCAGGAACTTATTAAATGCCATAAACAAAATCCGGATGCTATTATTCGCCCCGTTTATCAAATTAAAAGCGGACACCCTGTTTTGTTACCTTTTTTGTTAAACTTGGAACAGGACGATAAAAAACAGGGCTTGAAATATATTATTCAGAACTGCGGTTTACCGATATTTGATGTACCGGTTGAGGATGATGGTATCTTAAAAAACATAAATACAAAAGAGGATTTGGAGTTATGGATGCCCAAGAATTGATTTTCGGAAGACACAGTGTACGGGATTTTTTACCCGACCCTATTCCTATAGATATTATAAACCAAATTTTAGAAGCGGGAAGATGCGCTCCTTCAACTCAAAATCGTCAGCCCTGGCGTTATCTGGTTTTTACGGAAAATGCTAAAATTCGGAAATTGGCATTAAACTGCGGATTGATAGGGCTTTCCAATTTTTTCATTCATAAAGCGCCCTGTTTAATTATTGCCTGTGCCGATTTGAAGGATAATATAAAAATAAACGGACAGGATTATTATTTGGTGGATACGGCTATTTCCTTTCATCAAATGCTATTATATGCCCGCAACTATGGCATTGAAAGTTGTTGGCTGGCTGCTTTTTCCGAAAAGAAACTAAAGGGTTATTTAAAACTTCCCGCTCAGTGGAAAATTGTAGCTATGGCTCCTTTAGGATATCCTGCTGAGAAAAAAGGATTATATTCCAAAGCAGTTAGCGGTTTTGCCAAAAGCAAAGATAGAAAGCCACTGGAAACAATTGTCCGTTTTATGTAAAAAACCCTTGTATTCACCGAATTTAGATTCGGCAAAAGACAAAGTATAAATTGCTTTTATCTAATTCCGTTACTTGTAGCAAAAGGGAATTTGCCATCCCATTCTTTCTCAAAGAGTTATGAAGAAGATTATTCATATTGATATGGATGCCTTTTTTGCGGCAATAGAAATTAGGGAAAATCCCCGGCTGAAAGGCAAATGTGTAATCGTTGGAGGACCTCCAAATAGCAGGGGGGTTGTTTCCACCTGTTCTTATGAAGCCCGCAAATTCGGAGTTCATAGTGGAATGAGCAGTTACCAGGCATGGAATTTGTGTCCTGAGGCAATTTTTATTCATCCCCACTTTAATTTATATAAAAAGGTCTCCCATCAGATAAAGGAAATTTTTTATCAAT
>Ga0255345_1004696_pt1 | contig 14611 bp, 12 predicted proteins | sample wastewater_treat_6_FD_192415 | JGI IMG/M metagenome (GOLD analysis project Ga0255345, IMG submission 192415) | Wastewater microbial communities from Lulu Island WWTP, Vancouver, Canada - plant20 | ecosystem: Engineered > WWTP > Wastewater > Unclassified | place: Canada: Vancouver, British... | reverse complement strand
ATCATGATCACGATGCCCGCATAGCCCCACTGCCCCACCGTGTTCACTACCCACTGAATGATCTGCTCCATGCCACCTCCGATTGGGGGTTCGCCGCCCCCGCGCATAGACCGCCGCGCAACAACAGACGGCTAAAACGCCAAAAACCTCGTTCGTGGTACTGTTTCATAATCCCCCGTGGTTTGTCAATCCGCTCTCTTATTGCGACCGCGTGAGCGGTCACAACAAGTGGTCGCGATAATCGATACCGATAGCGATACCGATTTGGAAAGGAGAAGAACGCTGAACGCCCAACGTCGAACACAGAACGCAGAAGTGGAGAGCATGAGACGTCCAGCGTCAGAATTGCGGAGCGTTGCAAAGGTCAGAGCAATGGACGAGCAGACGCTCGTCCCTCCCGGTTCCTACTTGAACGTTGAGCGTTGAAAGTTGAGCGTTCTCGCTCTTCCCGTCCGCCCTGTGTTCGGTCTCGCGAAGCGCCGGGAGGGGCAAGCGTCTGCTTGACCGGCGGCGGTCACGCCGCCACCCCGCAGAACCTCGTGTCTCGGCGCCTCTATGAGAAGAACCTTACTGAGGAACTTGTGCCGCCTGTTTCTCGGCAAGGAAGCCAATCATCGACAGAAGCGTCTTTTCAATGTCAGCGACAATTTCTTCTATCGGCTGCGACAGGGTAAATCTCGCGGGTTTTGAAACCGCCTCAACCTCACGCAAACCTTGGTTAAGACTCACATGCGCCGGAGTTTTCTGATCCACCCAATAACGGATGCTGATGTGGTAGTCCTCAGTAACATTGAATTCACAACAAAACCAAATCCCATTCAGTTTAAAACCGATTTTGGAGACTTTTTTACCTTCGCTGCTAAACAAGCGTCTTTGGTAGTCGAGACACGGTTTGATGGAATCCAAACCAACAATCGCATCATTCACGTAGGCCATTCTCGCCTCAAGGCACTGGTGGAGTTTGTTATGCTCATCGATCAGGAGTTTGACAGTCGTGTGGTTGTCCTGCATGAATTGAAGCAGTTTGGGATCGATATCCATGGCATTACCTCCAATGAAACGGATCACGTGGTTGAGAAAATCCAGAAGGAAGGACGTGTATTGCGGATCGGCGGCAAGCATGTAGTTGCCGAATTGTCCTTTGATGGCTGTGATGAAGTCGGCGAAGAGCAGGTTGCTGAAATCGCTGTGGACATCGCATGGTGAGACGGACAGGACAACCTTATGCTCATCGACTGGGTTTTTGGCTTTGACCAGCTTACCGTAGTCTGCAAGGTCGTTATAAAGTCCAGCGTTCACTTTCATTTCGATGCCGATGGCAAACTCGTCGCAAGTGATAAGCAGATCGAGAAAGTTGCCTTTTGCGGTCTGGCGTTCGGTTCTGACGGTCATCGATTCCCAATCACCGGTTCCTTGCTCTTCTTCGTCTTTGCCCAACGCATCGAAAAAGGAGCGCAGAAAGAGATCCTTGAGCCCGTGGCATTCGTTGGGATTGAAAAAGAAGGCAAAGATGTTGCGCCAGACGGTCTCGCGGCTGGGAAATCCAGCGATCTCGAGGAACGACGGCCTGCGTTCAATGACGGGGAAATCCTTGAAGCGATTGAGCAGATTTTGAAAGTCAGTGTTCATGCGTTAGCCCCAAGCTTGGCTCTAACCACATCGATGAAGTTCTTGATCTGTTGCCAATGCGCCTCGACAATTTCCTCACGCTTCGTTGGATTGCACAGGTCTAACGTCCGACGTCCGACGGTCATATCCGAGAACTTCTCGAAATTAATTGCTGGAATCAAATCGGTGAAATATGCCCACCACTGATTCGAATTTCTATCTGGAAAATATGGAGCCAATTCATTTCGACGATTTTCATCGGTCTCGGGTATCCCGAAAATAACATTTCTTTCGATATTCCACGACGGGTTTGAAGCTCGCTCTATTTGTAAACGAACCGGCTTGTTTTTGTACTCCGCAATATTGAAGCCCAAACCATACCACATCGGTTTCTTTCTTTTAGCGTGTATCGCGCTATTCAGTTTCTTTGCGTCATATTTAACTTTCACATCATCATCAGGAAGACTTGTAAATCCTGCATCACTGGCGCGTTTCTCCAGTGCATTCCAGTAATCCCATTCAGTATGCCATCTCAGGTGATTCCAGTTTGCCACAATCTTATGCGCCCATTTCGCGTTGGCTCCCTCCCGCAAAACATTCAAGACTTCTGCTTTTTCTTCAGCCACAGCCGTTCCTCCGATTGATTTGTCCTCTAGGTTTTTGTTCTGAACAATTGACTCTCTCTAAGCGGAATGAGCAACATTTCCTAGGATTTGGTAGCAAGTTTGGCTCGAACATCATCAATGAACCTCGACATCTGCTGCCAGTGCGCGTCAACGATTTTCTCGCGCTCATCCGGATTACACAGATCTAGCGTCCGGCGTCCATCGCCCATATTCCCAAAGCTCTCGAAATTAATTGCGGGAATAAAACCAGCATAATACGCCCACCATTGATTTGTTTTCCCTCCAGAAAAACATGGTGCCAACTCCTTCCGACGGTCTTCGTCTTTTTCGGGTATTCCAAAAATGACATTCCCAAACCCCCTCTCCACTGCAATAACCACCGACTTGTTTTTGTACTTCGCGATATCAAATCGCAAACCATACCAAGGATTTCTTTTTCTGGTCCTGTGTATGACACCATTCAGCCTATCCCTGCTATATTTAAAATCAGGAGCGATTGTAAATCCTGCATCACCGGCACGTCTCTCCAATGCTTCCCAGTACTCCCATTCCGTATGCCACCGCAGATGATTCCAGTTAGCGACAATCTTATGCGCCCATTTCGCGTTGTCCCCTTCCTGCAAAACATTCAAGACTTCTGCTTTTTCTTCAGCCACGACCGTTCCTCCGGTTAATCTGTCTATCAGGTTTTTGTACTGGACAATTGATTCTCTCAAGGTGGGAAACGTAGCACTTTTTTCAATGCACCTCTCCAGCCACCTCGACACTTCATCTGCGTAAGAAATATTTGCTATCGACGATCCGTCCAGATCACCCAATGAATCATCGCTTGGCTCATGCCCATCCAATGTTAAATAAAAAATATGCGCGTTGGGATAATGATTTCGATATCGCCAGAGTTGTTTATGCTGGTCTCCCGCATATATTTTATTTTCAATTATTATCTCGTTCTTTCCAATGTTTTCAATGATCAAATCGATTTTTCCACCACGACTTTTATCGCGGGGAACTCGTCCCAACGACTTTTCGGTAGACACAACGGCAGATGCTGTGGAATCGATTAGAACGTCCTCCTCAAACGCATCAACAACGACTTCCTCAATAAACAACTGCAAAAAAGCATCACTCATGCCATGTGACCCTTTTGGACTAAGCAGTTCTGCGATGAAGCGAGAGTGAACTTCTACCTCTTCCGTCCCGCTCCGTAAAATCGAAAAAATGTTGAAGTTCTCTTTTGGCCGTAAAGCCGAATACTTGAAATCGATGATCTCAAGTTTTTTGAGAATTTGCGTGATCGCGGAATTCAAAGATTCGCCTGAATGATTGGTTTCCTTGGTTTCTTGGTCTGCCATTACAACTCCCTCATAAACATTTCAGAACCCAGCATCGATGTCCATTGTACGGGGACGGGTGAACACCGTCAATCCTGCAAAAACAACAAAACCACGCGGGGTGTGTGTCAGATTCGTAACATCGTTTCCGCTGTTTCCGCTGTCACGCCGCGAACACGGGCTCTCTGCGCTTCCCCTCGCGGCTCCGTTTTTCCTTCCAGTACTCGTCATGGAGCCCGTCGGTGATCAGCGCCCGCGCCCAGAGCACGTCCAGCGCGCCGTCGGGCGACCAGCGCTGCCCCGAGAGGTTCGTGCGCTGCTTGATCAGCGACTTGCAGGCGCCTTCGACCGCGCCGGAACCGATCGGCCATCCCTCGCGGCGGAACCTGCGGTACTGCATCTGCCCGCGGTACCTCTTGAAGTACGCCAGGCGCTTGGCGACGCCCTTGAGCTTCCTCCGGGAGCCCTCCATTCCCTCGAAGTGGCGGATCACGCAGTCCACCCCGTACACCTTCATCTTTTTCCGCCACTCCTTGAAGAGCGCCTGCGCCGCGTCCCCCTTCCCCAGGGCGAACTCGCAGAGGTCGTGGAGCCGGTCGGCGGCGTGCCAGAAGTCGATGATGCTGAACGCCTCCTTGAAGCGGTCCGAGACGATGTTCCAGATCCACTCCGCGCCGTCCGCGACGACGACCAGCGTGGCCCCGTGGGGGGCCGCGAGCTTCTGCCGCGCCTTTTCCAGCGCGTCGGAGAACGACACGGGGTCGCAGAAGGAGATCACGTGCACGGCGCTGCCGCTTATCCGCCGGTACCGGCCCTTGGCGTCCCGCTCCATCAGGAAGAGCGTCCCGCACTTGATCTGGCGGCCCTTGGGATCCCCCCCGCCCCTGCCCCTGGCGCCCTTGAGGTACCGCTTCAGCATCCGCACGCCGGTCATGTCCATCTGGAGGCAGACGATGACGTCGCGCCCCGGCTCCGCGGGCGACGGCGCGCGGGAGAGCGCCCACGCCTCCATGTCCGGGCCGACGGCGCGCACGAGCCGGTGGATGCTGCTGGCGGAGACGGCGATGCCGGCGGACAGCGCGAGGCTCTCCGAGGCCTGCAGGTAGGACTGGCTGCGGGCGGCCTCGTGGCAGAGGAGCTTCGCGGCGGACGGCGTGCACCGGCGGACCAGCCCCAGTTCCTCGTCGGCCGGGAAGCGCCGGTCGCCGCCGGGGACGTATGCCCGCGTGTAGGGCACGTCCCCCACGCTGGTGAGCACCGTCTCGGTCCTGGATCCGCGCCGGCCGGCCGGGGCGTCCACGCCCGCGGCCTGCTGGAGCGGGCCGGACATGAGCGCCCCGAGCGCCTTCGCCGCGAAGGACAGCGCCGCCGAGCGCAGGTCGCCCTCCACCTCGCTCAGGTCCCGCGCTCCGCTCCGCGCGTCGGCCTCGGCCTTGACGGCGGCGCCGACGAGATCGAGGGCGGCCGCCTCAATGCGCCCTAGCGCCGGGGTGCCGTCCGGCCCTGTTTTTTTTTAGGGTCGCGGGCCTGCCGCGCCGCGCACTCCGCCATCTCCCATATCCTCTCGAAGAGCGCCGCGAGCCTCGCCCCGCGCTCGATCTCCTCCCGCACGCGGGGCGCGTCCTCGGCCTTGACGCGCTCCGAGACGGTCCTGCCGTTGACGGACCGCGTAAGCACGTAGTAGGGCCCCGTCCGCCGGACCGTCCCGTCGGCGGCGGTCCTGGTCGAATACTGCTCGAAGAGCCTGCCGCGCCTGGCCGGGATGCTGGCTGCGATTTCCGCGAATATCTGGGGAAGTTCCATAGGGTGTCCTTTCGTTAGACGGTTTGTAGTTAATCCGCTACAAAAATATAGCGCATCCACATGCGCCACGCAAGCGCAATCTGATTTTCACGTCACGAATCTGACACACACCCACCACGCGCCGCGCGCGTGTAATCGTTTGCAAATCGTGGCAAGTGGTGTGTCACATATTCGAATATGTGACACTGGGGGAACGGCAACAAGGACGAGCGGACGCTCGTCCGCGGGCAAGCGACGCTTGCCCCTCCCGGTGCTCCGCAATGAACCCTGAGCCCATCCTTCCGCATAGCGGAAGGCGGCTCGTGGGGACACTCGCCCTCCAAATCATGTTAACCATAGCCGGGACTCACAACTCAAGGTCGGCGATCGGGTCAATGTCGGGAACGATGCGGTCGCCAAAGCGCATGATGGCTTTGTCGAAATCAAGCCGGACTTCACCGGTGGGGCCGTTGCGGTGCTTGGCGACATCGACGATGGCCAGACGCATGTCGTCGGATTCTGGGTCGCCAGATATCTTGCAGGGGCGGCGCAGTAGCAACACGACGTCGGCGTCCTGCGCGATGGTGCCGGAGCCGTAAAGGTCGGCGAGCGTGGGCCTGTCGGTGTTGTCACCGCACGGCTCCGTTGTGTGGTCGAGCCGGATGAGCACGATGACCGGCAGGTTCAACTCTCCGGCCATGACCTTGATCTGCTTAGAGACCAGCGAAGTTGCAACCGGACGGTTCCGTGTGGCGAGTTTGCGGCCATTGCAGGATTGAAGGTGGTCGATCACGATCAGCTCGACCTTGTAGTTCCGCGCCATCTGACGGGCGCGAAGGCGCAAGTCCATGACGTCGAAGCCGCCGGAGTCATCCACATAAATCGGCGCTTGGGCGAGTTCGTCGGCGGCACGGGTGAGATGCTGATTCATGGTTTTGATACTACAGTACCCATTGAAAACCTTGAAACTGGATACGCCCGCCAAGCTGCAGAGCATGCGCATAGCGAGGGTCTCGGTGGATGTCACCAACGAAAAGATGCCGACACCATGGGGACGGTCGTGGTCGCCTTGCATCGGACGTCCGTAGATGTCTTTGCCCAATGCGACACACTCGACGATGTTCATGGCAAGCGCGGTCTTGCCCATCGAAGGATCGGCGGCCAGTACGATCATCTCGCCTTTACGCAGCCCTTGGAGCACTTTGTCGAGGGTGTTGAGCCCGGTGGGCAGCCCGCTCCTACCGCCGGGACCGAACGTAAAGAGCCGGTCGATGCGCCCCATCGTGTTGGTGATGGCGCGCCGCCAAGTGAGTCTAATGCCTTTCATTGTGTCTTGTCCTTTTGCATTCTTCGTACCGTCATGGTAGAGGGTCTTGCAAAACCCCTTGCCTACGGGTGTGGCACGGGCATCTTGCCCGTGTTTCATGGGCGGGACGCCCATGCCACGAGGAGTTTTGCAAGAGCCGCGGTAAATAATGCAAACGCCGTGCCATGCCGCGCTTGGCGCGGCATGGAAGTTTAATGTGAAACACAACTTGGAGACAAGAGCCGCGCTGTGCGCGGATCGCGGCACCGCTTTTGCGCGCCACCCTGCCACCACACACCTGCTCAAAAAGCGGCGTCGCGCGGAATACCGCTTGCCGTCTCCAAATTTCGCACGTTAAAAACCAAGTAGCCCCAAAAAAACCTTTGTGTCCTTTGTGCCTTCGTGTGATAAATAAAAACAGAGCCCTCTTGAACATATTCTCCTGAACGCTGTATGCTCTACTTCTGGACAGTGTTGTTTTTTAGGACAGAAGGAGGCGGCATGAAGACAGCGACATTGATTTTGACCGGATGGGATTCGGAGGGGTATGACTACGCGCACAGCGCGGCACTGGCGTTGCAGAAATATCCCGACGCCACAGTGCGCGGGGTCAGCAAGGCGCGGTTGCCGGAAGCGCTGGAGCAAGCCGGAGCGTATGGCCGCATCCTGATCCTGGGCGTTTCGCTGGGCGGTGATCCGCCGCAGCTGGCACGGGCTGTCCGGTCGCTGGCGCGCAAGAAGATTTCGCTCTGCTGGATCAGCGCATTGCCGCCGTCTGCGTCGATTGATGCCGAAACACGTCGCTTGTTGTCGCCATATATGAAGGGGCTGTCACTGCCCGCGACTGTCGCCGACTATCTGGGCGTGACGGACAAACTGTCGCCGATCGTCAAGGACAACGCCCCGCTTCTGGATGCGGCGGGATATGCCCACCGCCATCTGGAGAACGATGATTTCTTCGCGGCGGCGGTGCAGCATATCGCGCGGGGCGAGGGACAGAAGGCGTGGTCGGCGGAAGAGCAGACACTGGTGAGCAGCCATGCCACGCTCTCCGACGCGCCACTGACCGGACACAGCGCCGTTATGGACGGGGTGCGCCGCACGATCCGTCAACTCGCACGCCATTCGGGTGTGCGTGTGTTGATCCTCGGGGAGAGCGGCACGGGCAAGGAGGCGGCGGCATTGATGCTGCATCATCTCTCGGATCGCCGCGACAATGAGTTCGTGTCGCTGAACTGCGCCGTGACCAACCCGCAACTACAGGAGGCGATGTTCCGGGGTTATGAAAAAGGCGCGTTCACCGGCGCAAGTGCGGCGCGTTCCGGCGTGTTTGAACGGGCACACAAAGGCACCTTGTTTCTGGACGAGGTGGGCGAGTTGCCGCTGGAGATTCAAGCCGTGTTATTGCGCATCTTGCAAGAAGGGCGGGTAATACGTCTTGGCGCTGAAGGATGGAAGCAAGAAGAAAGAGAGCAAAAGGTGGATGTACGGGTGATTGCCGCCACCAACCGCGATATCCGGCAGATGGTACGCGAGGGGCGTTTCCGCGAGGATCTTTTCTATCGGTTGAGCACCGTTGAACTGCGCACGCCTGCGCTGCGCGAGCATGCGGAGGACATCCCCGAAATCGCGCGCGACCTATGGAAGCGGGGGCGGCGGGAAGGATGGCGGACATTGAGTAGGGCGCAGACGGAGGCGCTGGCGGGCTACAGCTACCCCGGCAACGTCCGTGAGTTGGCAAATCTGCTGGATCGTGCCTACGCGCTGAACGAGCGGGATTTCGTCAAGCTGCTTGAAGATTACCGCAAGGTGGCGGGTGTGGTGGACACCGCGCAGGCCGCCCCCAAGACCGACCTGCCGGAGCGTCTGGATGACATGACCCGGCTACATGTGCGGCAGGTGCTAGAAAAATACGGCGGCAACGTATCACACGCCGCCGCCGCATTGGGTGTTTCGCGTAGTACGGTGTACAGATACACCAATTAACGCGGTAAAAACGGGCGGGAGGACGGGCACAGGGCGCGCACAGGGCATGCAATAAGAGAATGCGTGGGATAGCCCCAGAAAAGAGCCCGGAATGCTGTGAATGTTCACGGGCGGGACGCGACTGCGTGGTGTAAGGTTTTAACCTCATCTTTGTGACCACTGGGTGGTCACAAAAAATGGTCGGGGCGTCGGGATTTGAACCCGAGACCTTTTGCACCCCAAGCAAATACCAAAACCCGATAAACCATAATAAAACCGCACCTTTTGACCTTCTTAATTTTCCGCTTGTGTGCTTATTTGTGTTTTATGCTTGAACTTGTCACCGTTTTGGTGCAAAGTATCCCACATCGAAACAACAAGTAGAAAGCGGGGCGGTTATGGGCTTAGAAATCAGGCGCAAGGCGGACGGCAGTTTGATCGGTCATTGGTTTGGGGCGTATAAAGACGGCAACGGCAAACGCAAGATCACTCCACTAACCGAGCCTTTGCCCGTCAAACATTTTCCCGGCAGTCTGCGGGATATGGGCAACGCCATTTTTGAGGCGAGCCGGGCGGCGGCATTACTGGAGCTTAAAAACCATCAATCCGATGCGCGGCAAAAGGGACGGGCTGACCACTTGACCGAACGGCTGATTGCCAGCAAGACCGGGCGGGCGGTGGAATACGTGAGGCTTGCCGACCTTCCGGCAAAGTGGCGCGGTCTTGAACGGGAAACCACGCCGGGCGATAACTGGCTTGCTTGGTGTGACACGATCTTCAAGCGGTTTGCCGAGGCGGTGCCTTGCGAATACCTGCATGAGGTCACGCCAGAACAGGCGGGCGCGTACGTTGCCGACCTGCGGACCAGATACGCGCGGCGGACGGCGAACGGCGCGGCGCACATGCTTAAATCGGCTTTTGCCCGCTTCATGCCGCTGGGCACATCTAACCCGTTCGGTAGCGGCATAACCAAAAGGGGCAAAGACACAGACGGGGACACCGTACACAGGCGACCGTTCACCGCGCAAGAGCTTACCGCGCTGATCGAAGCGGCGCGGGCTGACCCGTTCCTTTATCCGCTTGTGGTATGCGCCGCTTGCACCGGAATGAGGCGCGGGGACGTGTGCCGCCTGCGCTGGGCTTCCGTTGACCTGCGGGCGGGCGTTGTGGCGGTCAAGACCTCCAAGACAGGCGCGGCGGTGGAGATCCCTATTTTCCAGACCTTGCGGGAAGTCTTGGAAACCGCACTTGCCGAGCGCGTAGAGGGCGCGAAGTACGTTTTCCCGGAAGCAAGGCGCATGATCGAAACAAACCCGGACGGGCTGACATGGCGGTTTAAGAAACTTGTCGTTTCAATCATGGCAGACCCCGAGGGCGTAGAGGATGCCACAGAGGCCGCACAAGACAGCGGGCGCGTTGACCTTGCCGGAATACTCACCGAGGTTTGCGAGGCCGTACAAGCGCAACTGGACGGCACACGGCGCGAGCGGACGCTTGAGACCTTGCGGCTATACGCGGCGGGCGAAAGCGTGAGGGACATTGAGAAGCGCACGGGCTGGGCACGGTCAACGGTTTCCACAATCTTGCACCGGGCGGAAGATTTAAGCGGGCTGCGCTTCATGCCGGAAGCTTCAAGCGGAGAGGGCGTTAAAAATCAGGTTGACCGTTTGACGCGGCAGGGCGTGACAGGGGGGCGGACGCGGCGGGCTTCCGTTTTGGACTGGCACGCGCTGCGGGTTTCATGGGTAACGCTTGCGCTTTCCGCTGGGGTGCCGATGGAAGTGGCGCGGCTGGTCACGGGGCACAAGACAGTTGAGGTTGTCTTACGGCATTACTTCAAGCCGGGACGTGAACACCTGCGGGCGGTGCTGGGGGACAAACTTCCCGACGTCCTGACCGGACGCAACGGCGCGGGCGTTAAACAGATCGGCGCGGGCCAGGGCACCGTTGCCGGGCTTGCAGCGCAACTCAAAGCCTTGTCGAAAACCGACCGGGCGCAACTTGCACAAATGCTTAAGAAAGGGGGCAATTAATGAAAATGAAAAGCGAGGATAAATCCATAGGGAGGGAAAGCGGAGCCGGTATACGCGACCCGAAGCGCATCAAGACCGAAAAGTCAGGACAGGACGCCGGAACCAAAAAGGAAACAGCCGCAAGTGAGGCGTCGGGCAAAGCAGACCTCACGGAAAGCCGCGCCCATGTGGATCTTCCGGCCATGTCTCTGCCGCCCGGAGTGGCGGGCAACGCTAAACTCAGGAATTCTCTGCGGAAATACGGCAATCCCTCACCTTTTCAACTGGCGAACTATGATTTGCTGGACTGCTTTGACGAAATTATACACAAAGGAGAACTGATCGAGGAATACAGCAGGATGGCGGCCGACCCGTGCACTCCCCCGGCCGAAGCGCAGCGTTTCCGAGAGAAAGCCATCCGATCGCTTAGCGAAGAGCTATGCCTTCGAAATGGCCGTCTGCCGCAACTGAAATCCGACCTTGCTGTTGCCAGGAGGATGACCGTTGCCGCGCAACAACATAAACCCATCCTGCCCGGCTGGAAGCGCGGCAAGCTGGTTCTGAAGCAAAAGCCGAACGGAAAGATACCCGCCGTGTTTTATTACGGCAAAACCGCGAAACGAGAGGGTATAACGTATACCGTAGCGGATGGCATGGCATGGAAAATTGTTTGCGATCTTATACATGCCGAGGCGTATGACGGTCACGGCTTGGAATTAAAAAAAAGCCCGAGCGACCATTTCAAGAGAAATCACAGGCTGTTCTTTACGCAACGGATGAATCATGACGGGAAGTTTTGGTACATAAAGACCGTGTAACCCGTCCCCGCCCCGTCCCAAATTTTCGCGCAATCGGCGCAACAACTAAACCACATGACACCCCGCTTTTGCTGGGTGTTTTTTTCTTATTGCCCTTTTTCGTTTGTCCCCGAAAAGCTGGGACGGTGTCCCATGATTACATCTTGCTAAGCGGTGTTCTATATATCAAGCCGTGCCCCGCGATGTGCGGAGCGATGTGAAACGAGGTACGGAATGAGCAAAGAAGAAATCATGATGAAGATACTGACCGCCACCCCCGAGGCAATCGGGCGAGTTGCGGAGGTCTTGGACGGGAGACCGACCGAGACCACACCGGGCGACCGCCGCTTGCTGACACTGACCGAGGCCGCGCATGAGTTGAACGTGTCCAGAATGACAATTTACCGCATGTGTGCCGACGGAAGGCTTGCGACTATCCAAACGCGGGCCGGACGCCGCCGCATCGCCTCTGCCGCGCTGACGGCGTTTCTAACGGGAAAGGAGGTGTCGGCTTGAAAAACCCAACCACTCCTGTTCTGCGCCCGCTGAAGGCGATCCGGGCGAAATGCTTGGATTGTTGTTGTTACCAACGGGCCGAGGTTCGCGCCTGTCCTGATAAAACGTGCGCCTTGTGGCCATATCGCATGGGGCACCGCCCCAGCCCTACGGAAGTGAAGGAAGCTACCGCCGCACTCGATACCCTCCACAGCCGTAAGGAAACGGGGGCAAAAATATGAAGACCGGAACAACAACCCATTACGCCCTTTGCCGTTTACGAAACCGTCCGGACGCCCGCTGCCGCCGTCTGCCGCGCTGCCGCACCTGCAACCGCGTGCTGGCGTTCGACTGGGGCACAGGCTTTTGCTTCTCCTGCAAACAGACAGCAAAGGCCGAAGCCGCCGCCAAGACCGATAACGTGAAAGGGGGTGAGGCATGAGCACCCCCTACAACCTCCTTGCTGCGCACCAAGCTGAAAAATACGTCTCCAAGCGGTACGGCTATTTGCCTAACACTGCTCATCACATCTACACGGGCATTAGGTTTTTGGAAGAAGAACAGGATGGTTTTTGCCGTCCAGTAATTGCTGATTACCGGGCTATCGCGAGGGTATCCCACATCAGTAAGAACGCCGTCGGAGACGGATTGCAATGTTTGATCGAGAAAGGTTTGGTCCAAGGGGCGATTGGATCACCCGTCAAGGATGACAAGAGGGCGACACGTCTAACCAGAGTCAGCGTCGATGATCTGAAACGCAACTCTCCAGACAAAGACGGAATTGCGCAGAAGTTGGCAGACGCACTTAACAAGCGACCGTTCATGTTTGACGGGAAAATGATTCAACCTATGTGGAGTGTTGGCATTACGGGGCGTGTAAGCGCATCAAAACCCGCCTTCCAAAACCTGTCGCCGGACACGCGCATAAACCGACTCCGGCTAGGTATGCCGTCAGATTGCATGCTTATTCACGCTGACATTAAATCCGCAGACCCCACCGTAATTAAACACGTCCTTGGGATGCCACAAGACACCGACCTCTACGCCTGCTACATGCGTGCGGCCGGGTGCGACAGACAAGCTGCGAAGAAGAAAGTGAACATGCTGGCATACGTTAGGGACTCTCAGGCGGTTTTCACGTATTGGCCAGAGGCAGCGCGTAACGACCCGGTTCTTTGCGATTACGTCCAGAAACTCCATGACTACAAAACGGACCTTTTCTGTGAGTCGCAGAAAACACGGTACGTTACAACTCGGACAGGAAGACGGATAGACGCCGAAGAAGGAAAGAGACTTCACGCCGGAAAAGTCTTTAACTGGAAGATCCAAGGCACGGTCGCTGACATAGTGAACGCCGCCGCCCTCGAATTGATCGACATGCCCGAAGTCAAAACGGTTGTGCCACTGCATGATGCGCTCTATGTTGTTCGTACTGACGGGGAGGAAGGAGCAATTGCGGCGGCTTTACGCACTCAAGCGCAGAAGTTTGGCATCCAAATCCAAATCACGACAAAGTGTATGCGGCCCCCGAATGAGCCGACGAAGACAGTGTAGACCGTGCTGCGAAAGCTCGCCCAATGGATTCCACCCGTGATTATCCGGCGGCTAACCACCACCCGCCGACCGCCCCTGCCTTCCGCCCGTGCCGCTTTGCGGCAACCCGCCTGCGGAGGGCACGGGCTCCGGTATCCTGTTAAGCTGTCCCGAAAATGGGACAATAAACATGAAGCTAAACAAGCGGATATCCCGGTTAAGCTGTCCCCATTTTGGGACTCATACCAGCTAGCAGCTTGGGTTTTGGCTGCCTGGCTTTCTGGGTGCCTGCCGGTCTTAGCCCCCGCCCGCCCGATCTCGCTGGCTCCGCTGCCCCGCAAGCCGTGAGGCGCTGCCAGTCGTTAAGACCTATGATGGTTCCTCGGTTGTCTGGGCACGGTTCGGACGGGTTATCCGGGCAGGACGAGGCGCTAGAGCCACCCGCACCCAGGCCCACGCAGGAAGAAGGGGGAGTCCGGGCATCCAGGCATCCTAGCTGGTATGAGTACCAAAGAAGGGACAGCTTAACGTGAATAACCCCCACTTTAGACCTTTGTCCATTGTCCCATTTTTGGGACAGCTTAACACGATTGGCCGGGCAGTCATGACCATGATTGACGTTTCACGGTTGAAGCTAAAACCCGCCGCTGCGGGGTTCCGGTAGGCGGGCACGTTCGGACGGTCAATGACAAGGGCGAAGTGCTTCAAAGCGATTGCGCACGATCCTGATGCGGCTGCGGGCGATTGGGCGGGGGCAGGTTCGGTGCGGCTCTCGGAACACTAAGGGACAAGTGATTTAGCACTCTTTTCTGGCGTTACGGCCAAACGATGCGGTAGAAGCGGACGGGAAGGGAGGATGAGGCGGGATCGGTGACGGAGAGGGAACCGGAGGAGTTGAGTGTGGCGTTGGTGATGGGTGCCCAAACGCCGGATGAAAGGTTTGTGGCAGCCTCGACCTTGACGGGGAGGTTCGGGTTGCCTGCGAGGGTGAAGCCGAACGTGCCGGAGGGGAAGCAGGGCGGGGAAGCGGGGCGAAAGGCAAGGAAGCTGAAATGGCGACCGCGTCAGGGGATGCCCATCGACACTTTCACCCGGAAGAAGCGGTGTGTGGCGTTGGCAGGTGACTGCCAGTTCCCAGTCAATGACGCCTTGCCCT
>Ga0255345_1004683_pt1 | contig 14657 bp, 14 predicted proteins | sample wastewater_treat_6_FD_192415 | JGI IMG/M metagenome (GOLD analysis project Ga0255345, IMG submission 192415) | Wastewater microbial communities from Lulu Island WWTP, Vancouver, Canada - plant20 | ecosystem: Engineered > WWTP > Wastewater > Unclassified | place: Canada: Vancouver, British... | reverse complement strand
TTTTGGAAATACCTCCACATCTTATAATTGCAAATGTTATATATTTGTTGCGTAAATTGTTCGTTGCCCGCACCGTTGGGCGTAAGTTTAGAAAGATGCCTTAACCGATAAAAGAACCGTTTAAAATTGTAAATTTGCCGAACCAACAAATAAAGACTTCTTGAAAATTGAACAAAACATATCAAGACTTGAATACCTGCTGACACTATACAAAATGACAGCAGAAGACTTGCTATTGGTTGTTAATCAGGGACTTAAACAACCATTAACTAAAGACGACATTTTATCTGATGAAATAAAAATCAGCCACTTAAAACGAATAGACAAGGTCTTTAACAAAGGACTTCACTACTATTTAGACCCCAACGAACCGGAAGTTTCTAAAGATGCCAGTATCTTCTTCAGAAAAAATAAGTTTGGTACAGAACTTAATATGGGAGCAAAGAAAATTGTAACCCAATTTGAAGAATTTAAAATATCACTTTCAGCTATTTCAAAATTAGCTGAGATAAATACAGACAGATCTTTACCCGTCTTTTCTGTGCAAGACAACCCCAAAGCTGTTGCAATGAAAATCAGAAAAGAACTATACCCTGATTTTAACTCGGTTCAAAAAGAGTTTTTACGAGCATTAATTTCAAAATTTGCCGAAAAGAATATTTTAGTTTTTGAGTTTGTGGAGACCTGGAATAAAAAAGAGAAAGCAAATATTGACGGCTTTTTTCTGGCACCAAATGTAATTGTTCTAAAAAGACAGCAATCTGCTTTCAGGAGAGAAATTTTCACTCTGATTCATGAATTAGGACACTATCTGCTTAACGAAGAAGAAATTGAACAACTCGAGATCTCAAATTTTGCAAACAACAAACTTTCAGCCATTGAGAGATGGTGTTATGATTTTGCATACTATTTCTTAGCAGGAGAATACAATAAGGCATTCGAACAAATAGACGAAGCTGACGGAACAAATGATTATCACTTTGAATTGATTGAAAACATTTCAAAGCACACACATTTAAGCCAAATTGCATTATATACAAACCTGCTATATCAGAAAAAAATCTCTCAAAACAACTATAACAAAATTAGAGCTGAATTTGACGAAGAATACAGACAGCGCCAAGAAGAGAAAGAGAAACAAAAAGAACTTGACAAAATGCTGGGTATTCAAAAAGGTGGATCAACACCAAAACCCATTAACTCGCCACTTCTCATATCAACCATACAGACAGCTTTCTATGAAGGAGTAATAAACGAATACGATGTTTGTAAAACTCTGAATATTTCACCTGATAAACTAGAAATCTATTTGCAATGAGAGCAGTAATCGACACTAATTCGCTCTTGTCGTTGGTTCGATACTACTTACCATTTGACAAAAAAGGAGTTTTATTTCAATTTATTAAATCAAAAATTGACAACGGTGACATCATAATAATTGATAAGGTTCTTGAAGAATGCACATATTTTTCAAAAGGACTTATTCTTAAGAAATTACCTTACTTAACCGACAAATCATTTTTGAAAGCAGCAAAAGTCCCTTATAAAACGGACAGCTTATTCGTTCCAAACACCAAACAATTCTTTCATCTTTTGGATAATGTATTTGTTAACTCACCCATTAAGAAAAAACTGACAAAAGAAGAATTTGAAGTTCAAAAGCACTTGTTCATTGAAAGTGCAGATATGAAACAAGTGATTTTGGCTTTAAATCTAAAGAAAAAAGGTGAGCATATTTTCATAGTAACAGAAGAGACTGAAAGCAGTAATGACAACAAACTTTTCAAAAAAATACCTGCAATCTGTATAGAATTAGAAATTGCTACAATGACCTTACCCGAATTAATAGAAAAATATGACGGTATAGACATTGACTTCCTATAGAGAGCTGGAATTATTATCCATTTTGAAAAAATACTGATTATGGATTGAAATATGCACAGAGCCGGAATACGGTCAGGAAATAAGTTTCACTTATTTTTCGGCTAATTCCCCAAGCACTTTGCTCAGGTTATTCCAACCCGTTATCTCTACATCCCCCGTTGTTAAAGAATTTTCTCCGGTGTATATGATGTGTCTTTCAACTTCCGCTCCTTTAACGGGAAAAGATTTTAAATTTTTCATGTAGTCTGTGTTCATGGTTGCACCACCTTTAATTTCAATCAGGAGCAACTTTCCACCCGCGCCTTCCAATATACAATCTACTTCAACTCCGTGATTGTCTCGCCAATAATAGACGTTTCTTTTATTATATCCTTTATGCGATTGCAGCTTAATAATTTCAGCGATAACAAAATTCTCAAATAAAGCACCGTATAAATAGTGTGATTGGATCATTTCCGCCGACCGAATATTGAGTAAAGAACAAACTACTCCGGTATCATAAAAATAAATCTTCGGTGATTTTATCAGTCGTTTATTGAAGTTTTTATAGTAGGGTTGTAGTTGAAATAGAATGAAGCTCGCTTCCAGGAGCAACAGCCATGATTTTGCCGTGTTTACCGACACGCCTGCATCATTTGCCAACGAAGTAAGATTTAGCGTTTGCCCTATCCGACCTGCGCACAGAGCAAGAAATCGGGTAAATGTGGTTAAATTTTCGATGGACCTCAATGCTCTTACGTCTCTCTCTATATAAGTCTGAATATAAGGGGGATAAAACTCATTCGGTTCGATACTAAAATCATAAATCCTTGGATAGAAACCGGTGTAAATGGTCTCGAAAACCGTTTCTCGCAATCCAATCTCCGATATATCAAACGGGAAAAGTCGGTTTATACTTGTTCGTCCTGCCAGCGATTGAGAAATGCGTTCATTCATCAAAAAACTTTGAGAACCGGAGAGAATATATTGTCCCGCCCGGTTTTTTTCGTCAGACTCCACCTGTAAGTAACTAAACAACTCCGGCACTTGCTGTGCTTCATCAAAAATAACGCCCTTTTCCCGGCTGCTTAAAAAGCCTATAGGATCATCCATTACTAAATGACGATAATCCGGTCTTTCCAAATTAATATACTCATAATCAGGAAAATAGTTTCTAAGCAAAGTACTTTTCCCCGACTGGCGGGGTCCAACAAGCGTAAGTATAGGAAACTTTTCTAAGCGATTTTTAAGAATATCTACAAGTTGTCTTTCAATCATTTTGTGTACATTTATGCAATCTGAATGCAAATATACACAAAAATCGATAGTTTGTCTGTTTTCCTTGCTTTATTATATTTTCGCCCGATATTAACCGAAAAAATGCACTTTACACACTTTTTTGGACAGTATCGAAAATCATCTGCGGTTTTTGTTTTCAACCCATGCGTGGCTAAAATTTCCGCCGGAAAATCTTTTATGTTATTAGTTACAATAATATGAGCATTGGTTTTGATAGCAGCTGCCAACACATGACAATCTTTAGCGTCAGGTAGATTTAGGTACTCTATCAAATTTTCATAATTTTGAACCAAAGCATCCGGAAAAGCTAAGTCCATCCTGCCAATTCGTTTCTTTGCTTCGTCTTCAGAAACTCCTTTACGCAACATCACTTCAAACCACTCATCAAATATATGTTTACTCCATTTGGGTGTATATAGATCGTAATGAGCAAACCATAAAAGCATATCTCGTATAATAACGGGATAAATAACGTTGGTATCCAATACTGCTATAAATTGAACACTATGTATCATACAAACCTAATTCTTCATCATCATTCATCATATCTATAAGATGTCGTTTTTGTTCATCTTTCATTTTTTGCTTATATGACATTACATCTTCAAATTTTATTCGCCGATGTCTCCCCACTTTTGTATATGCAATTTTATCCTCTTTTAATAATTTTACCAAAAAAGGGCGGGAGCAACCTATTATTTCAGCAGCGCGCTGTGTTGTTACCTCCGTGGCAACAGGTACTAATGAAAAAGGCTTACCATGACTCATCGCTTTCAATACATCCGACAGAAGTTTCAAGGCATTGATAGGTAAAACTATTTTCTCTCCGGTTTCTTCAATTTCTATTTCCGTTTTATCGGCTTTTATGCGGCTAATTGCCACTTTCAAGGCATCATAAGATTGACGAGCCAATTTGCTGTCTTGCTTGGTTGGTCGTTGTATTACTGTTGTTTTCATTTTTGCTATAAATTGGTTGCGCAACAAAAATAAACGAAACAATCGAAACAAACAAAATATTCGAAATAATATTTTAATTTACGGTCATTTCGATACGCTGCATTTCGCTTCGCTCAATGTAGCACTTAATGACCTCCATTTTTATATGCGACATAGTAAACAGGCTTTGTGGTTCCCCTTCAATATAAATGTCTATGTCACTGTCCTCGGTTTGTATTCCACGGGCTACAGAACCAAATATTCCGATCCTGACAATACCATACTTGTGTCCATTCTTCTCTTTGTACTGTTTAAGCAATTCGAGATACTTTGACGTTGGTTGTATTTTCATAATATTTCCTGATAAAAATTTATTACTCATTGAAAATAGGCACGAATCAGATGCAAAAATAGCAAATATTATGTGTTGATTGGGCTTGTGTTATTTAAGTTTTCGGCTCACCGGGCAAGGTCGATCGCGTCCTGCAACTCCTCAGCTCCGTGACCCCGGAACTCGTTACCTCGGACCACGCAGCCTGACCCCGGAACTCAAAACTCAAAACTCTGAACTCGGAACTCAGAACACGGAACACGCACCCCGCATCCCATAACCATAAAAATTTTCTCCTCAATTCCAACTATATCAAAATAATGTGCTATTTTTGTAGTCAATTCCAAAAAATCAAAGTGATTTAATATATTTCAGATATGAAAACACCACTTATTCAACGTCCGTTATACATGGAGTTTCTTACTGCCTGGAAAAATGAAGATGTCATTAAAGTTGTATCCGGTGTACGCAGATGCGGAAAATCAACACTTTTTGAAATGTTCAGAAATCAGTTGACGACTGAAGGTGTACAAGCAGAACAAATTATCAATATCAATTTTGAAGAATTTGATTACCTGTATTTGTGTGACCCAACCGTGCTGTATAGTTATATCAAAGAAAAGATACAGCCCGGGCAACAGTATTACATATTTTTAGATGAAATACAGAATGTTCGGGACTTTGAAAGGGTTGTCAACAGTCTTCACCTCAATAAAAACTTAGATATCTATATCACGGGCTCCAATGCTTATTTTATGAGTGGTGAACTGGCTACATTTCTTTCGGGCAGATATGTGGAATTGAAAATGCTTCCATTATCTTTTCAGGAATTTGTATCAACAAAAGACGCAGATAAATCCAATTTGAAAAGATACTACAATGAATACCTGCAAACCAGTTTCCCCTATGCCATTTCATTAGATTCAAGCAAAAAACAACAATATTTGGAAGGTATTTATTCTACGGTAGTTTTAAAAGACATTGTCCAACGCTTGACGATAACGGATATCGCTACGCTTGAAAATATCATACGCTATTTGTATGCAGAAATAGGTAGTTTACAGAATATCAACAAGATAACCAATACTATGAATAGTTTTGGAAATAAAATCACCCATAAAACTGTTGCCCGGTATATGGAAGGTATTGAAGATAGCCTGCTTATCTACAAAGCCGAAAGGTATAATGTGAAGGGAAGAAAAGTTTTTGCCGGCACGGCTAAATATTATGCCGTAGATAACGGATTGCGTCAATTTATTGCAGGCGACAGGGTAGAAGATTTTGGTCATATATTGGAAAATATCGTCTATCTTGAATTGCTTCGACGTGGGTATCAGGTATATGTGGGTATGGTAGATAATCTGGAAGTTGATTTTTTAGCGATTGATCCAAAGGGAGATAGATTATATATTCAGGTGGCACACAACACAGAAAATGAAACCACCTTAACTCGTGAACTCAAACCCTTACAAGCCATCAAAGATCATTATTCCAAGTTATTACTGACCATGGATGAAATATTGCCCGAACAAAATTTTGATGGAATTGTTAAGATGCCGGCATTGAAGTGGTTGTTGAGTTGAGGTGAAAATCTGTGCCGTATTTCTCTATATCTCCTTATGTGTTGCTCATTTTGCCCCAATCTTTCACTATGCTGCGAATAATCTCATATTTATCCGCAGTATAGTGAGAATAATTCAAAGTATGTTTGTATCTTTGTTGTTCATAACTATAAAAATGAAATATGAACGACACGCTTATCCGTTTAAATCCGCACTGGAGTGTTGGCAAATACACCGATTTACACTTCCGTGAATTATTGCCCGAACTATTGAAAAAGCTAGTTCTTCCGCATGTTCATGTACTCACGGGTATACGTCGTAGCGGGAAATCATCACTGTTTCGACTAATCGTGAACCACCTGATGGACAGCGGGGTTAACCCGCGTGAGATACTTCTGCTCAATATGGACGAGCCACTGTTTACCCCTGTTTGGAGTACTCCGGCAGAGATATACCGTGTAATTGAACAAGCCGAAGTGCTCACCGGGACGAAAGTAGGCTACCTCTTTCTGGATGAAGTACAACAAGTAACCAATTGGGAGCTGTTTGTAAAAGGTGCTTACGACACCCGCCGATTCAAGAAAATATACGTTACCGGTTCAACATCTGATCTGTTGCAACGACAGTTTGCCACGTTATTGTCGGGGCGGTACGTTGCCAATGTGGTGCGCCCGCTTTCATTGAAAGAAGTGTTTTCAATAAACGAGATGACAGATTTGCTCGCGATAAACGCGCGAAAAACCGAAGCATTAAGCCTGTTGAACAACTACCTTGTCTTTGGTGGATTTCCCGAAATAGTCATCGGCGGACTTCCCGACGATTTAAAAACCGAGCTGTTGCACAGCTATTATGATTCTATCGTACTGAAAGATTGCATCGCTTATAACGGCGTGCGTGATACGCACGCTTTTTACCGCGCTATGTACTACCTGCTTACCAATACAGCAACCCCTTTTCGATACAACAATTTAGGAAAGGCACTCGGGAACAGTGAGAATACGGTAAAAAGGTACATCCTGTATGCCGTGCAGGCCTATATTTTAAGCGATGTGAGCAACTTCTCTTTTTCGGTGAAAGAGGGTACCCGTCCCGAACGGAAAGTGTATTGTGCCGATAACGGGCTGATTCACGCCGTGGGACTCAGCTTTTCGCCTAACTCGGGTAAATTGTTGGAAAATGCCGTGTATAATCAACTCCTATACGCGGGGTACAGTAATATTGCTTTTGTTCGCAAGTCGGGCGAGTGTGATTTCGTAGCTTGTCGAGAAGATGTGTGGCATGCCTTTCAGGTTTGTTACGAACTTACTGACTTAAATCGCTCTCGAGAAATATCGGGCTTTAACGTGATTGAGCCATTGCTGAACATAGCATCCAAAACCATTATCACCTACAATCAGAAAGAACGGGTAGATGATGTGGAAATTGTGCCCTTCTATGAATGGGTGTTTAATGCATAACTATTTCAAAAAACTTTCAGCAGACCCTAAATAACAACTCAATTGTAGTAAATCTAAAACGATATATTTCTGAAATTGACAATTCCATTTTTGGATGACTTTAGTTCAATCTCTCCGTCGTATATGACTTGCGTTGAGGTAAGTTTTTCGTTTAAAAGATCTTTCAGATAGTTGAGATTGTGCATAAAATCGGGGTGAAAAGCAGAAGCTGATTTAATTTCATAGGCTTTGAATGTGTCGGCAAATTCTTGAACAATATCGATTTCTCGTTGTGATTTATCCCGGTAAAAGTAAAGATTGGAAAGTTTCCCTGCATTAAAGCGATTTTTTAAAAACTCCAACACCACCATGTTTTCAAAAATTGCTCCCCGCAGCGGATGCGTTTGCAGGTGATTTTCGTTTTCGATCCCAAGTAAAAAGCAAAGCAAACCGGTATCATAGAAATAAATTTTAGGAGATTTAATCAAACGCTTACCTACATTTCTAAAAAACGGCGGCATACGAAAAACAATATAAGATGCTTCGAGCGTACTCAGCCATTCGTGAATAGTTGGAACACTAACACCTACTTCATTTGAAAGTGCCGATGCGTTAAATTCTGTCCCCGTTCTGCCGGCACAAAGACGTATAAATACTTGATACTTAGATAAATCTTTGATATTGATAAGCTGTCGTAAATCTCGTTCTATATAGGTATTATAGTAGTTTTTGCTGACCGTTTGCACGGGAATGTTTTCCGCCCAAACCGAAGGATAACCGCCATTCAACATAATTCTGTCCGTTGATGCCGTTAAGCGTTCTTTACCTAACTCTGAAAGAGATAACGGCAACAAAGTCAAAACAGCTGTTCTTCCTGCTAAAGACTGTGTAACACGTTGTAACAAGGCAAAATTACTACTTCCGGTAAGAACAATATGCGACTCAGGGTTTTCGTCGACCACCACCTGAACATGCGAAAATAGATCGGGATATTGCTGAACATCATCCACGATCAAACCCTTCGAGTGAATTTCTAAAAATGCTTTGGGATTTTGCTTGATGATTTCCGTTTTTGCAATATCTTCCAAATTCACATAATGATAATCGGGAAACATCTGCTTACACAAGGTTGTTTTGCCCGATTGTCTGGGACCGGTAATGGTTATTACCGGAAAATAGCGCGATTGACTTATTATTTCGTCTTTTAAATCTCTGTTTATGAATAAGTTAGTCATAGTTCGGACAAATTTTAAGTTGAACTTTAAATCTGTCCGCAAATATAAAAAGAATATAAATTCCAAACAAATTATAAAATGGAAAGACGTTCAAACAAAAAAAAACAATGCCAAAACTTCGGAATTTTCTCCGGGGTTTTGGCATTAAAACAAGGGAACAGTGCGCGGCTGTAGCTTGACTTCATCATAATTTGACCGGCAAATGCCGGCATCCACCAAATTTATTATTGAGTTTTGCCGGTGAGCACCGAATTTTTGATGAATGTGTCGGAATACGGATGCGGTTGCGTTGGATGCTGCATCCTCAGTTACCGGTTATAATACTCAATCCTTCTGAAAGATATCCCGAGTATAGACCTTGTGGGCGACGTCGTCCGGGCAAGGGTATGGCGGTCATCATATTTTGAGGCACATCGGCATTTAGAACAAGGGAGAAAGTGCTTCCCCTCAGGGAGTCTTGCCCCATTCATCAATTCGAACAAGAAACTCTTCCATCAATGACCTGTTGTTTTGATAGATAGCATTTATAGAAATCAATTCTTTTAATTTTTGAGCGGCCTCTCTTCTGCTTAAGAATGCAGATTCGACCATTCTATCAAACACCCACAACATACCGTGGTATTCAATCGAATAACCTCGGGAAAAATTTCGAACTAACTTATCACTACTGATTACCATCGCATCAATCTTCTTCGCCGTATACAGCACTGTCTTGTCAACTTGAGACAAGGATTTCGGGAAGGGCATCAGACTGATCTCGACCATTTCTTCATCGGTGAGACAATGAACAATCAACTTTTTATCATCTGTGAAAGCGTTCAATACCCGGCGTTGCCAGGGATATAATTCATTCAGAACATCAAGCGTGGTATGTATTTTAAAGGGTAGATTGAAAAAATGACCCGATAGACCAAGCTCAATGATGTCTATAAAGATACAAGCATCTGTAACGGCAATTTTCATCCGGCAGTCAGCATTTTGGTTCTGAATTCTGAAAACGTCATGTTCTTCAACGCTGCCGCCTTGCTCATGGAGATCAGCTCTTCAGATAAAGAACGATACAATAACTGATCAAATCTTACCGGGATTTCTTTACCCTCCAAGGCAAAAGGTTCTTCAACCTTCCACCCCATTTCATTGATGTACTTGAAGAAATAATTCTTGTAACTCTCACTAATGATGTTCAGATTATACGCCCTGTAAACAATTGCCTGAATGGAAATGCCATACTGCTGCTTTATAATGCCAAGTTCATGAATGGACAACTTGCTTCGATTCTTTCCCAACTCCTTTTCTGCTGCCTTTCTTGGAAAAAGCATGGCACCGGCAAACGTATGACAGTATTTTTCTGCTGTTTTTTCAGGTACACCCTCCAAAGGCAACAATAAATGTCCTAATTCGTGAAGAGCCGTAAATCGTTTTCTGTCTCTTGACTTCAATCTGGAAGTGTTTAGAACAATAACAGGCATGCTGCCATTGTTCTTAATCCAGGTTTGAAGGCCATCAAATTCATTACCGGCTTCAATCTCAATCACCTTAACGTGATTATCCTCGAGCAACTCTATTACATTGGGTATGGCCTTATCGGACAAACACCAGCTTTCCCTAACCTGTTCAGCCATTAACTCAATATCATCCGGCCCATTAATACCGGTATGCTGAATCGGGTTGACGAACTCATCGTCAACACCCGCCAATTCTTCCAATTCAATGTATCTCGACAGCACTTCTCTGGTACGCTCAACAATGCTGCGTTGTTCCTTTACAGGGCACTTATTGAGTTTTCTAAAGTTGATTTCTCCGAGATCCACAACAACCTCACGATTAAAATAGTCCGGACGTACCCTCAAGGCCTGGCACAACAAGCCAAGCGTTTCACTGTCGGGCATCGCCAATCCCTTCTCATACTTATGAAGCGATTGTCGACTAACACGATTCGCAATTCGATCAGCAAGGTCCTGAAGCGATAAGCCATTCATGACCCTCGCCGATCTGAGTCTTTCAGCAAAAAGTTGGTTCATAGTCGTTGAATCTTGTATTTGGGGTTGACATTTTTTGGTTTACAAATGTAATCAATAGATACATTAACAACATAATATGCGTTGTTAATGTTTGTTATTGATTTGTTTTTCAGGCTCTTACAAGATATTTTGATAAAAACTGACTGATGCGAAAGGTTGACATAATTAGCAAACCCTCTTTCCCACGTGGGGATACTCAATCCTTCTGAAAGATATCCCGAGTATAGACCTTATGGGCGACGTCGTCCAGACAAGGGTCGTAGCGGTTTGCGATGATGGAATTGGATCGTTTCTTGAACTCATCGAGATTATTTACCACTTTACTGCCGAAGAACGATGTTCCGTCTTCGAGTGCGGGCTCATAGACGATGACATTGGCGCCTTTGGCCTTGACGCGCTTCATGACGCCCTGGATAGCGCTCTGACGGAAGTTGTCGGAACTGCTTTTCATGGTGAGGCGGAATACGCCCACCGTTACGGGTTCCTTGCTTCCATCGTACTGGTTGTCGGTACTGTAGTCGTACCAACCTGCCTTGCGCAACACCTCATCGGCAATGAAGTCCTTACGGGTGCGGTTACTCTCTACAATGGCAGTCATCATATTTTGAGGCACATCGGCATAGTTGGCCAGCAATTGTTTAGTGTCTTTAGGCAAACAGTAACCGCCATAGCCGAAACTGGGGTTATTATAATGAGTACCGATTCTCGGATCAAGGCCTACACCCAAAATAATTGCCCGGCTGTCCAAGCCCTTCATCTCGGCGTAAGTATCGAGCTCATTGAAATAAGAAACACGCAGAGCCAGGTAGGTGTTCGCAAACAGTTTCACGGCCTCTGCCTCCTTGATGCCCATAAACAGAGTATCAATGTTCTCCTTCAAAGCGCCCTCCCGCAGCAGTGCCGCAAAAGCCCTGGCATACTCCTCTGCCTTAGGATTTCCGATAGCCTCAATAGCAGCGTTTTCCTCTTCCCACTTCCTGTCCTTGTTTGGCATAATCTTAGGAAAGCCTACAATAATACGGCTCGGATAGAGGTTGTCGTAGAGCGCCTTACTCTCGCGAAGAAACTCAGGCGAGAACAGCAAATTGAACTTTTTGCCCTTCAAAGCAGGATCGGTCAAAAACTTGAGCGAATACTTCACATACAGCGAGTGGCAATACCCCACAGGAATGGTACTTTTAATCACCATTACCGCATCCGGGTTCACACTCAACACGAGGTCGATAACATCCTCAATATGGTGGGTATCGAAAAAATTCTTTTGAGGATCGTAGTTCGTCGGAACCGCAATCACCACAAAGTCCGCCTCCCGGTACGCCGACTCACCATCGAGAGTTGCCCGAAGATGGAGTTGCTTTTCGGCAAGGTACTTCTCGATATACTCATCCTGAATAGGAGAAATCCCATCATTCAGTTTTTTCACCTTTTCCGGCACCACATCAACCGCTGTCACACGATGATGCTGCGCAAGCAGTATTGCGATGGATAGTCCTACGTAACCTGTGCCGGCTACGGCTATTTTGGGGTTTTTAAAATCTTGCATAAGGGGTGGTGGGTTGTGTTGGTTGAGATTTTTTCGTAAAAAAGTTGTCTATGGTGTAATCTTGACTTGTAGATGTTTTAATGATTTTAGTAGCTTCTTTAATTTAGGAGGAATAAAAGTATAAAATATATAATGGGTCTCTTTAAAAATTTTCATCACTTTTATTGCTTCTTTGAGATAGCTAAAAGTTTTTTTTAATGATATGTTTTCAGGTCTATTGAACAAATAATAGTGAAATAAATTGCATGCCACATGAAACTTCTTGTACCTCGTAAACTCATCTTTATTAGCGTCATAAAGTTCACTGTAAATATTATAAGCAATATTCATCTTCACTTCCTCATGTTTCATGCTATTTACACCTCCCTGATGTATCCTATAAACACCTAATACCTCGGTAAAATAAAAACCTTTCCCTGTTTTCAGCAAATGATAAAATAAGTGAGTATCTCTTCTATACTTATACTTACTTAAGTTTTTCACCAATACTTCTCTATTGTTAACAAAAACAGCTGTTAGTGTTTTTGTTAACCATTTGAATTTGGCGTTGTCAGGACACAATGTATAACCATTACTACTATTATTTAGGTTTATTTTCTTTGATGTAATAACAACTCTTTTCTTTTCATTGGTATAAACATTTATAGACTCAAATCCTCCTACACATAAAGAATACTCTGGATTCGCCTCCAAAAAATCCACTTGCTTTTGCAATTTTAAAGGGTCCGTCCAATAATCATCGCCTTCGCAAAGAGCTATGTATTTTCCTTTTGCCCTTGGAAATTGATAAGTCATAGATATGCCTATACCTTGTGAATACTGATTTTCTGATTGATAAATCGGTTTAATAATATTAGGATATTTTGCCTCATATTCCCTAATTATATTTGCCGTATTGTCAGTTGAAGCGTCATCATGGAGAAGAATTTCAACTGGGAATGTGGTTTTTTGCATTAAAAAGCCCTCGATACATTCTCTTATAAATGGCTCATGGTTGTAGGTAATTGAACAAATACTTACAAGAGGCAAAATCCCCTCTGGCCAAACTTGCTCTGATATTGGAATAGGCTCCATTAATGGAATATAGGTATGTTTTTGTTCTGTCATATATTTTAAGCATTCTATAAAAGCATTTTCTATTGATTTTTGAGAGCATAATCTATGATATTAAAATACACGGGCTTATGGTGTCTGCGTTCTCGAGCATTGAACTGATTCGAATGCCAGTTGATACATAAAACGCCTTTGTGCTTTTTAACTACATCAATAACCTCTTTCGCATCTTCAAAATGTTCTTTAGGAGACCATCCATTACGCAAAGCCACCGAGTCCATCAAATAAAAGGGGTATTCTACTAAGTCTAACACTTGTCGATGATAAATGTCAAATACACGAAATGGGAAACAGACTCCACATCGAAATCCGTTACGATGTTGATAACCCAGTCCACTATCAAATTTCAGATGCTTATTCCACTGCCTGAATGTTGTCATATTATAATATAAGCCGTGGTTTCTGCCACCTTGTACTTGTTCTCCAGCAACTGACCGAAGTCTTTCTAGTTCCACTTCATATTGCTTGTCGTTATTAAACGTGGTTTCTGACGGATGAAATCCAATAATATGATGCCGATTGATAATATGCCTTATAGTAGATGAAATACGGTCTTCTTCTACGGCATAGGTATAACCATGTTCTCCTTGATTACATGCCTTGAAATAGAATTCATTTTTCAGATTATGCTTATCGCTGAAATCCATGAGTTCATCAAACGGCATAAAGGGTTCGATTCTAAAAAATTTATATCTCACGACATTATTCAATGTCTTCCAAGCTTTTTTATACTGTTTTTGCTTAAAAGCCAAAGGAATCAGATTCTTTGCCAACTCTCCCCACGATGACACATAGCACCTGTCCACATCATGCGTTAACTTAATCTGAAATACCTTATTTGCGTTTACAGTCATATGATTTTGGCGAAAGATTTTCTCAATCCACACAAGATATTCGTTGATAATTGCCCTTTTGTCATATCCATTTTTAACACATAAAAGTTCCTTTTCCGAACACTTACCCTTATTTTCCCTTCCCAACAAAAATTCTTCCCATCGTGTAAGCATGAAAAAAGCAGAGGCAAAAATATCAATCCCACATACTATCTTGTGATCATCCTCATAAAATGTATCTTCTCCGAAAATAATAGGAAGACCATTCAACGCAGGATGCATTGCAATTTCCTCTGCGGAACAATTCAATAAAACACGATGAATTAATTGTGTTTTAATTTTTGCTCAATCTGCTGACTTATAACATTTTGAAGAACATCTTTAAACACTATTAATTTGATAGTTGTGCAAGGAATTTTGACTTGTTGTGCGAATTATCTACCTTTGGTAGATTAATATAGTAACGAACACCCCGGAAATGGGGT
>Ga0255345_1004678_pt1 | contig 14667 bp, 9 predicted proteins | sample wastewater_treat_6_FD_192415 | JGI IMG/M metagenome (GOLD analysis project Ga0255345, IMG submission 192415) | Wastewater microbial communities from Lulu Island WWTP, Vancouver, Canada - plant20 | ecosystem: Engineered > WWTP > Wastewater > Unclassified | place: Canada: Vancouver, British... | reverse complement strand
GAAAGAAACGCAACGGTCGACGACATTACAAAAGCCTTCTTCATGGTTATTATTGCAACAAACGATAAAAATTTTAATGAAAACGCGGCAAAAAAATGTGAAACCGAAGAAATTTTATATAACCGCTGCGACGACGGCCTCAGCGGCAGTGTAGTTATCCCAATGCATAAAAACCGCGGCATAATAAGCGCCGCAATTTACTCTGAGGGCGTGCCTGCCGTTTCAAAGTATGTTTATGAAAATCTTGATTCTGTAATAACACCCGAACTTGCGGCTTTAGCCGCCCTACTAAAAGATTTACGAACAGCATTAAAATCTAACGCATCCTTTTCTTGCAAAAAGAAAGAAATTATTGCAGGATTATTGAATATAGAAAATCTTGAGAGGATAAAAAAAGGCGAATTCGAATCGCTTAAACAGGAAATTATGTCATGTCAATAATTGTGTTTGGGCTAAATCACAAGTCTGCACCCGTATCAATCAGAGAAAAACTTGCTCATCTTAACGACTTCTATTTGCCCGGCGTTAACGGCGTTGATCTTGAAGCTATACCCATAAGCACCTGCAATCGCGTAGAAATATATTATTCAGGCAGTATCACAGAAGCGGGCAAAAGTTTTACCGAATTATTAACACAAAAACACCTCGATTATTCAACTTTGAAACATAACTTCTATGAAATGGCAGACGAAGAAGCGGTCAGGCATTTATTCAATGTGGCCGGCGGTATAGATTCCATGGTCTTAGGCGAGAACCAAATTCTTCATCAAATTAAAGAATCTTATAAAAGCGCAATAGAGAACGGGAGGGTCGGCAGGGGGCTGCACAATCTTTTTCAAAAATCATTAGAAGTCGGCAAAAAAGTGAGAAGCCAAACCGCCATATCTGAAAATCGTGTATCTATCGCCTCAGCTGCGGTCGACTTGGCAAAGAGCATCTTTAAAGACCTCTCACATTTAAAGGCTCTTATCATAGGTGCCGGCGAAATGGCCAATCTGGTTGCGGTTCATATGCGCGAAAACGGCGTAAAAGAAATGAACTTCATTAATCGCACCAAATGCCGCGCACTTGAATTATCAGAAAAATTTAGCGGAAACGCATGCGCTTTTGACCAATTAAACGAGCTGTTGGGCACCTGCGACATTGTGATTTCTTCGACTTCGGCGCCTCATCAAATAATTAAAAAATCCGGAATTGCCGAAGTTATGAACACTCGCAACCGTAAACCTCTGTTTATGATAGACATCGCTGTGCCACGCGACATAGAACCGGCTTGCAGAGAAATTGGCAATGTATTTTTATATGACGTGGACGACTTGCGCAACGTCATTAACGAAAGCTTGTCTCAAAGAAAAACCGAAGCGATTAAAGCAGAAAAAATCATTGAAGAAGAAACAATGCTTTATATGGACAGCTTGCGCGTATGTAAATACGCCCCGAGAATTAAAAGCTTGAGCGAACAGGCCAATACAACGCGTAAAAAAGAGCTATTAAAGTTTTTCAATGAACACCCCGAACTGACAGACGACATTAAAAAGCTGTTTGAGCAATACAGCTATTCTTTAATGGCAAAATGGCTGCACACACAAATAGAATCAATAAAAAAACAAGGCTTTGCAAATGAGAGAGATCTTGATTGTTTCAATGAAATTATAGGCCTCTCACCACGGGCTATAAAAGCCTTCAAAACAAGAGCATTAAGAAACGCAAGAGAGGAACGCAAAATAGCATGAAAATCAAATACGGAACGAGAGGAAGCAAACTGGCTGTATTGCAAACGAGACAAACTGTCGAAATATTAAAAAAAACTTTGCCCGAAGTTGAATTTGAAGAGCATATAATTAAAACACTCGGCGACAAAGTAACCGACATGCCCCTTTTTAAAGTCGGCGGGCAAGGTTTGTTCATAAAAGAGATAGAGACGGAGCTGCTTGAAAAGCGCATTGATATTGCTGTTCACAGCTTAAAAGACATGCCTCACGAAATGAGCGAGGGGTTGTGTTTGTTGGCGGTAGGGCTTGAAGAAGACCCAAGAGACTGCCTAATATCGATAAAGTATTCCACATACAAAGAAATTCCTGCGGGCGCTGTGATCGGCACTTCAAGCTTACGCAGACGCGCCCAGTTGGCGTTGCTTCGAGAGGATTTAATTTTCAGCGATTACCGAGGCAACTTGGACACTCGTCTAAAAAAGCTTGAAGACGGGGAGGCAGATGCGATTGTAATAGCGGCGGCAGGCTTAAAGCGCCTGCAATCAGAAAACAAGGTGCGTGAATATTTTAGCATCAATGAGGTTATTCCGCCTGCCGGGCAGGGTTTGCTCGCCATACAATGCCGAACCGATGACAAAGAACGCTTTTTCCCTTTAATAAAAAACTTCGCCTCTGAATCGGCGATGATACGCACACGTGCAGAACGCGAATTTTTGAGAATTTTGCAAGGCGGGTGCAAAACACCGATGGCAGCGCACGCGCAGGTCACAGGCGACAAAATTATACTACAAACGTTTTTTGCCGACGATTCGGGAAAAAACACAATCAAAAACATACATACCGGAGCAGTAGAAAAGCCCGAAGAATTGGGCGAAGAAGCGGCACGAGAAATATTGGCGGCGAAAGAAATATTATGCACAAACCGAATGTCTTTCTAGTCGGAGCGGGGCCCGGTGACACCGGGTTAATCACAATCAAAGGTCTGGAGCTTGTAAAGAGCGCCGATGTTTTGGTTTACGATCAGCTTGGCGTCAAAGGTTTTTTGGGGCAAGTCAAGCCCGGTTGCGAGATGTATGATGTCGGTAAATTTGCCGGCAATCATAAAGTCACTCAAGACGACATAAACAAGCTTCTTGTAACAAAGGCCCTCGAAAATAGCGGCAAAAACTTGGTTGTCAGACTTAAAGGCGGCGACCCCTTTGTTTTTGGCCGTGGGGGTGAAGAGGCTCTATTTTTGAGAGAAAACGGCATCGATTTTGAGATTGTTCCCGGCGTAACTTCTGCTATTTCTGCGGCGGCTTACGCGGGAATTCCGATCACGCAACGCGGTTACACGGCTTCTTTGGCAATTGTAACCGGGCATGAAGCGGCAAAAGACAACAGTGATATAGACTGGGATTCTTTATCCGGCATCGGAACAGTAGTTTTTTTAATGGGAGTTAAAAACCTCAGTCTGATTTGCGAGAATTTGATTAAGGCGGGCAAGAGCTCAGATACGCCGATGGCGCTGATTCAATCGGGCACCATGCCGAACCAGCGAACAGTTACAGGCACTTTGGCGACCATGCCGGACATAGCTATAAAGCACGATATTCAGCCCCCGGCTATATCTGTTGTCGGCGACGTAGTGCGCTTGAGAGACAAACTCAAATGGTTTGAAAATCGCCCGTTATTTGGCAAAAAGATTGTTGTCACGAGGTCAAGAACCCAGGCGAGCAGGCTTGTAAAAGAGCTGAGCGAGTTAGGCGCCGATGTCATCGAGTGCCCCACCATTTCAGTAGTTCAGCACGAAGACTCGCAAGAGTTTTCAGCTTTTATTTCAGAGCACAAAAAATACGGCTATGTTATTTTTACGTCTGTAAACGGCGTTACAGGCTTTTTTAAGCAAGCAATAAAATGCGGTTATGATTCGAGAATTTTTGCCGACAAAAAAGTTATATGCATAGGCCCGGCCACAGCGGAAGCTTTAAGAGATATAGGCATTACGGCTGACTTTGTGCCCGAAACTTATGTGGCGGAATCGATATTACCATATTTTAAAAACTGTTCAAACGCTGATATAGCGATATTGAGGGCAGAGAAAGCGCGCGAGATTCTGCCTGAATCTCTTCGAAAAATGGGACACAATGTTAACGTTGTTTCAATTTATCGCACAGAGCTTATTACGCCTGAAGCTTCAGAAGAAATGACAGATTTGCTGAAAAAAGGGCAAATTGATTTTGTTACTTTTACAAGCTCTTCTACTGTCGAAGGTTTTACAGAAATGATTAAGGGGCACGATATCGAAAGCAAAACAGTGCCGGCAGCAGTAATAGGGCCTATTACAGAAGCCACTTGCAACAAATACGGATATGACATTAAATGCAGGGCGACAGAACACACAATAAAAGGGCTGATAGATGCCATGATAAAGGAATTCGGCAAATGATAAATATAAGCAGAATTTATGCAGATCACTCAACAACAGGAGACCCTCTCAGATACGGCAAAGAGCACGGAGGCAGCGTGGCTCATTCCCATCATTTCAAGGGTCACGCAACGGCAAAAGCAGCATCTGAACGAAGACCTGTAGTAGTCTGGAACATATCAAAACGATGTAATTTAAAATGCATTCACTGTTACACAAATTCTGATTGCAACGTTGCCGAAAACGAATTGTCATTTGAAGAAGGCAAGGTTTTGATAGATAACCTCGCGGAATTTAAAATACCTGCGCTGCTATTTAGCGGCGGAGAGCCGCTAATGAGGCCTGACGTTTTCGAACTTGCGGCATACGCTGCAGGCAAGGGAGTCAGACCTGTTTTAAGCACTAACGGAACGCTGATTACAAAAGAAGTAGCCCGAAAAATTAAAGACACGGGCTTTATATACGCGGGAATCTCGCTTGACGGAGTAAAAGAAACCAACGACCTATTCAGAGGGGTCAACGGAGCGTTTGAGCTGGCGATGGCCGGTTTCAGAAACTGCCGCGAAGTTGAGCAAAGAGTTGGATTGAGGCTTACTTTAACAAGACAAAACTTTTTAGATTTGCATAAAATTTTTGATTTTTTAATTGAAGAAAAAATTCCGAGGGCTTGTTTTTATCATTTGGTATATTCGGGAAGAGGCAAATCATCAGACGACCTCAGCCACGAAGAAACAGCTAAGGCGCTTGATATAATCTGTTCAAGAACAAAAAGCGCAATTGAATCAGGTATCGATTTAGACATTTTAACCGTAGATAATCATGTCGACGGAGTGTATGTATACAAAAAGTTGCTGAAAGAAGACCCCAAAAGAGCTGAAAAAATGCGTGAACTGCTTGAATGGAACGGCGGCGGCGCGAACTCAAGCGGCGTAGGAATCGGAAATATAGATTGGGAAGGCAATGTCCACCCTGACCAATTTTGGCAAGACCTAACCTTAGGTAACGTAAGAAATCGCCCTTTCTCTGAAATTTGGCAAGACACTTCAAATGAAATGATGGCGGGTTTAAAAAACAGACTGCCTCTTTTAAAGGGTAAGTGCAAAGAATGCAAATACTTAAAAATGTGCGGAGGTTCGCTTAGAGTGAGGGCGTTCAGGGTTACTGACGACCCGTGGCAGACCGATCCTGCATGTTACATTTAATCTTTTAGTTTGATTTTATAGATATTGTTGGTAAAATTGCCTTATAAATCTTTAATTTATGAGGCATACTTTGAACAAAACAATAAAAATCTTGGCTCTTTTTTGCTTGGTTATTTGCTTGCTTTCATTTCAACAAGCCATGGCTGAAGAATCATGGCAGCGAAGTAACCCCGGCGACGCTAAAATCGGCAACAAAATTTCTTTGAAGCAAGAACATGTCGAAATGCATGTTCCCAGTTCTTTAAACGGCAGAGAAGTCAAAGACTTGAAAACGGTTTTCACTGCCGAGATCTCGAAAATTGCCCGCTACACTCACAGAGACAGCGACATTGAGCTTAAAGGCAAATCAACGCGCATGAACATGGAATTTAAAAAAGATATTTTAGACTTTCAAATTTTTAAATCCAAGCAAAGCCAAAGCGGTGTTAGCTCATGCATGGACTGCCACGGCGCACAAATGCCAAGAACCATGATTACGGCGGGAATTGAAAAAACTAAAGCCGAGGCTTCTCCTTATGTTATGAACGGCGCGACCATAAAATTGTTCGATGCCGAATCAAATGCTTTCAGAGGAGAATTGAATCATTGGATGCAAGACAACCTGATGCTGAAGCTTGCTCTTAAAAATGGCAATATAGAACAAGGAAAATCTAAATTAGACGCCAATTCTTTTACCATAGGCTTAGGCGGGTATTTTTCAAATAAAGCAACTTGGATCGGCGAGTTAAATATATCTAAAGTTGAAACATATGAACAACGAAAAACCTTGATCGGACGATTAGACTACAAACTTGCTAAGGGGTTAAAGATAGTTGTCGGCGGCGGTGCATTCTTAGACGGGTACACTCAATTTGATACGGAATTTGCCGAAATGGGAATGCTTATAAATGCTGTAGTCAAAGATGCAAATAAGCTTCCCGACCTTTTTAATCGATTAAAGAATGATAAGTTCGGCTATTGGAACATAGGTATAGAATACGAAATCAAACTTTAACAACACAGAACAAAAAAGAACTCGGCACCTGCAAAATTCCGCAGATGCCGAGTTTTATTTTACAAAGCTTACTTAGCCCAAGTAATATGACCGATTAAGAAGGGGTGAATGAGGTCTTTATGGTTAGGCATAATTCTGACTGCCATACCCATTTTTCCGCTCAATTTTAAAGGAACTGCGCCCTTGAAAACGTAATTTTCGCCTTCGTTTGAATGCTTCTCTAAGGTTACGATTTCGCCATCGGGAAGTTCTCCGCTTTCACCAATCATCAGGCCGTAAAAAGCTTGAACTTTTACATCTTCGGCGGTAAGGCCGCCAAGATTTGCTTTAACTTCAACATTAAAGAGGTCGCCGACCTTATGTTCTTTTGATGTTTCTCCGTTAATGCCTTCTATTCTGATGCGGCCCCATGAAGCTCTGATTTTTTCTAACCAGGCGGCTAGATCTCTTGCGCCTTTTCGTTCATTCTGTGACAAGGCCAAATATCTTAGGTCGCCGGGCACGTAAAATCTGTCCGTGTATTCTGCAACCATTCTATTGGTATTGAATACGGGGTTGATTTCCTTCATGCACTGCTTCATCATTTTGATCCAGTGTCTCGGAAGCCCGTCTTTTGCCAAGTCATAGAATTTGGGAGCGACTTCTTTTTCAAGCAGTTCATAAAGAGAATTTGCTTCGATTTCGTCTTGATAATCAAGATTTTCGTATTCTTCTCTTGTTCCGATTGCCCAACCGACGTCTTGGTTATAAGCTTCGTCCCACCAACCGTCTAAGATTGAGAGATTGAGGCCGCCGTTTGCAGAGGCTTTCATTCCTGAAGTTCCGCTGGCTTCTTGGGGTCGTCTGGGGTTATTAAGCCAAACATCGACGCCTTGCACAAGGTATCTTGCAACAACAACGTCGTAGTCTTCTATGAATACGATATGTCTTCGCAATCTTTCGTCGTTGCTTTGTTTAATAATTTCTTTAATAAAATTTTTGCCCGGCTCATCTTTTGGGTGAGCTTTTCCGGCCACTACGATCTGAATAGGTCTTTCGGGATTGCACAAGATTTTAATTAAGCGCTCTTTATCTTTAAACAAAAGCGTTGCGCGTTTATATGTTGCAAATCTTCTTGCAAAACCAATAGTCAAGAATTCGGGGTTGAGAACTTCTTGCGCACGAGCTATTTCAGATGGCGGGGCATTACGAGCTTTCAATTGCATTTCGAGTCTCATTCTTGCGAATGCCACAAGTCTTTCTCGTCTGCGTTCGTGTGTTCTCCAAAGCTCTTCCATAGGGATCAAATCAATTTTTTCCCAGACAGTTTGATCGCCGGGGTTAGCGATCCAACGGGGTCCGAGGTATCTGTCAAACAAGGCGGACATTTCTGTTGAAACGTAAGATCTTGTATGAACACCGTTGGTAATAGAGTCTATGGGGATTTCTTTGAAAGGCACTTCGGGGTATAAATCACCCCACATTTTTCTTGAAACGGCACCGTGAAGTTTACTGACGCCGTTGGCTTCTCCGCACAAGTTCAGAGCGCAAACCGCCATTGAAAAGCCGTTGCCTTTGGGGGTATTATCTTGCCAACCGAGATTAAGAAACTCTTGCCAGCTGATTTGCAATTTAGAATAATACTGAGAAAAATATTTTTCCATCAGTTCTCTTGAGAACACGTCGATACCTGCGGGAACCGGGGTGTGGGTTGTAAACACGTTGCCGGCGCGCGTAAGTTCAAGCGCTTCTCTGAAAGACATTTTGTGTCTTTCCATTGAAACAGCGATTCTTTCGAGGGCCAAGAAAGCGCTGTGACCTTCATTCATATGATAGACCCTTGGGTGAATATTTAAGGTGTGCAGAGCTCTCAAACCGCCAATTCCCAAAACTAATTCTTGCATAATTCTGGTTTCGGTATCGCCGCCATAAAGTTCTCTCGTGATCCAACGATCACCGGCAGAGTTTTCGGGAGTGTCGGTATCTAATAAATAAAGAGGAACTCTTCCTATTTGAAGTTTCCATAACAAGCAATGCAATGTTCTTCCGGGAAGATCTACCGTTACTCTTGAATGGTTCCCGTTTGCGTCGAGTATCGGCGTAATGGGCATGTTATAAAAGTCGTTTTCAGGGTAAACTTCCTGCTGGTAACCACCGGCATTGAGTTTTTGCTTAAAATAACCAACTCGGTAGAGCATACCGACAGCCACGAGAGGGACACCCAAATCAGAAGCAGACTTTAAGTGATCTCCGGCAAGCATACCAAGCCCGCCTGAATAAAGTCTCACGCTTTCTGTCAAACCAAACTCGGCAGAGAAATAAGCAACTACCGGCACGTCTCGGTGGCCGTGTTTCTTATCAAACCAGGTTTGCTCTTCGTTCATGTAATCTGTAAAGTTTTCATAAACACGTTCTAAATTGGCTAAAAAGGCATCGTCTTTTGCTTTTTCTTCAAGTCTTTTTTGAGAAATAGTGCCTAATATTTTAACCGGGTTATGGTATGTTTCATCCCATAACACGGGGTCTAGACGGCGCCACAAAGCAATAGCTTCAGGATTCCAACACCACCAAAGGTTATATGCTAAATCTTTAAGGTGCAGAAGGGATTCCGGAAGGCTTGGAGCTACTGTAAAAGTTCGAATAGGCTTCATTAAAAAATATGGCCTCCTAATAAAATTATGACAGTGAACAATACCATTTTCGGCAACATCAAGGCAAGCATAAAGATTTTTTTAATTTTTGGCAAAAAATAAAAAATGGTAGCCAAAAGACCTATCAGCAAGTATAATTGTCGAAATTAGTCTTGAAACACACACAAAAAAAAGAAGGAAAAAGGAGGGCGAGATGCTTAAAAAGCTCACCCAGTTCTATTACCCCAAAACAGTTGAAGACGCTTGTTCACAATTGGCCAATGCCAAAGAAAAAACATCTGTGATAGCCGGCGGAACTTCTGAGGCACTTAGAAACGATTCGACCATAGAAGCTTTGGTAGATTTATCAAAAATCAAAGAATTGTCCTTTATAAAGAGTGACTCATCTTCAATATCTATTGGTGCGGCAACCCCGGTTCAAGACATTTATAAATCAGATTTATCGGGAGTTTCCGGAGAACTACTAAAAACAGCGGCCGGCAAAATCGGCTCTACCTTATTAAGAAATGCGATAACAGCAGGCGGCAACCTCGTTGCACTTTTCCCTTGGTCTGATCTTCCGGCAGCCTACATGGTTCTTGACGCAGAAGTTGTATGCCGCAAGGGCAAACCGAAACGTACTGTTCCGGTAATCAATCTGATTAATTCAAAGCCGGCCTCTTTTTTAACAAAAGGCGAAATAGTTGCAGAAATCAAAGTTCCCGTTTTTAAAAAAGGAACCGGCGCATCTTTTGCAAAAATGAGCAAAACTTCTAACGACTATTCTTTGATAACAGTTGCTAGCCGTATTACTATTGCCGGGGGCAAAATTGAAGAAGCACGTTTGGCTGTTAATGCCATCACGGCTCAGCCCGTAAGATGCGAAGAAGCCGAAAAACTTTTGGTCGGCAAAAAGCCCGACGCCGAATTGCTTGCCGAAGCAGCAAAAAAGGCCGTTGCCGGTCTTAAAGTTCGCAAGGATTATCGTGCAACAGAAGAATACAGAAAAGAAGTTTGTGAAGTAATGATTCGCAGAAGCCTCGAAGAATCAATCGCAAAAGCTGGTAAATAAGGAAATTAGAATGAAACTTAACGTAAAAATAAATGGAAAAAAGTTTGATTTGGAAGTTAATCCCAATGCAATGTTAATCGACGTTCTTCGCGATGCCGGTTTTAAAAGCGTAAAAAACGGCTGCAGTGAAGGTAGTTGCGGCGCTTGTGCCGTAATGATAGACGGACGACCGAAAAACTCTTGCATTATTCTCGCCGGTCAAGTTCAAAACTCAGAAATCTTAACGGCTGAAGGCTTAGGGAACCCCGAAACGCCTCATATTCTGCAAAGATCTTTTGTTGATCATGGTTCAACCCAGTGCGGTTATTGCAATCCCGGCTCTTTAATTTCCGTCAAGGCTCTGCTTGATAAAAACCCGAAACCGACAGAAGCAGACGTAAAAGATGCTCTAGATGGCAATCTTTGTCGCTGCACCGGTTATGTGAAACGCATAGAAGCAGTTCTTGATGCTGCCAAAATTATACAGAAAGGCACCAAAGGAAAGAAATAATGGCTAATACAACAAAAAAAGAAACCGTTAAAAAAGCAGCCCCCAAAAAAGCAACTACCACAGCCAAAAAGCCGGCTGTAAAAAAAACCGGTGCCCAAAAAGCAGCCCCTAAAACAAAGGCAGCTGTCGAAAGTGCTATTCCCGAATCACCTCTTGTATTCGAAAGACCCGAAAAATTCGAACAAGTAAAACATTCATTAGAAAAAGTTGACGCCCTCGGGCTGGTATGCGGAACTCAAAAATATGTAGGTGACATCGACCTGCCGAATCTTCTTCACGTTAAGGTTTTGGGCAGTCCTCACGCTCACGCGCGCATTAAAAGCATCAACACCGACGACGCACTGAAATTGCCGGGCGTTGTGGCTATATACACTTACAAAGATGTTCCGCGAGTACCGAGAACCACCGCAGGACAAGGCTGGCCCGAACCTTCTCCGTATGACACCTACCTTTTAGACAGCAAAGTCAGATTTGTTGGCGACAGAGTTGCAATAGTTGCGGCAGAAACAATTGAACAAGCCGAAGAAGCCTGCAAGAAAATCAAAGTTGAATACGAAGTGCTTGAAGCTGTCTTTGACCCTGAAAAAGCCATGGATAAGGGTGCTCCGGTAATTCACGATGAAAAAGATGCTTATGTGCCGATTCCCATATTTTATGATAAATCACGCAACCACGCTTCGCACGTTGAAACAAAAGTAGGTGATGTAGAAAAAGGCTATAAACAAGCTGATGTTGTATTAGAAAAGAAGTTTTACCCTCATTACGCTCAGCATTGCCCAATAGAACCTCACATCTGCATGGCATGGCTCGACGAAAATGATCGCCTTGTTTTGAGAACATCCACTCAGGTTCCCTTCCACGCACGCAGAATTACAGCTCAAACTCTTCAGATTCCCATAAAAAAAATCAGAGTTATTAAACCCAGAGTCGGCGGAGCTTTTGGTGCGAAACAAGAAGTTCTTTTAGAAGATATTTGCGGTCTTGTTACCTTAAGAACCCGCAGACCATGCAAACTGGCTCTCACAAGAAGCGAAGAATTCATGTCATCGCGAACAAGACACCCTATGGTTGTTAAAATCAAAATGGGCGCAAAAAAAGACGGAACTATTACAGCCCTTTCAATGCGCATCATAAGTAACACAGGGGCCTACGGTTCTCATGCTTTAACCGTATTAAGCAACTGTGGTTCTAAAGTTCTTCCTCTTTACAGAACTGACAACATCGAGTTTGTGGGCGATACCGTATATACCAATCTTCCCGTTGGCGGAGCTTATCGCGGATACGGCGCGACCCAGGCTTGTTTCGGCACCGAAAGCTTAATGGACGACATGGCCGAAGCCATTGGCATGGACCCCATCAAATTCAGACAGATGAATCACATCGTAGAAGGCGAATCTTCACCAATCTTTAAAGCATTGGGCGAAGGACGCGAAGGTGTCGATATGGCAATCGGTTCATGCGGTTTGGCAGAATGCATAACCAAGGGCATGAAAATAATTGATTGGCAAAAGAAATACGGCAAAAAAGGCACCGGCACCAAACGCCGTGGTCTTGGCATGTGCTGCTTAATGCAAGGAAGCTCTATTCCCGAAATTGATATGGGCTCTGTTTTCATTAAAATGAATGAAGACGGATCATTCAACATGCTATTAGGTGCAACCGACTTAGGCACAGGCTCTGACACAGTTATGGCACAAATTGCGGCTGAAACACTCGGTTGCAAACACACTGACATGATTGTTTACAGTTCAGACACAGACATGACTCCCTTTGACGTAGGCGCTTATGCATCTTCTACAACCTATCTGACAGGCGGAGCCGTAATTACTGCCGCCAAAAAAGTACGCGACCAGATTATTTCGGTTGCTGCTCTCAAGATGGGTGAAAAAATCGAAGATATAACCATAGCAGACGGTATTTGCTACGGAAAAGGCAAAAAGAACAAAGTATCATTCAGCGATGTTTCAAAATATTCGCTCTATGAAAACAAACAGTTCCAAATCGGCGCAATCGGCAGCCACATCAGCCACGCTTCTCCCCCACCCTTTGCGGCTCATTTCGCAGAAGTTGAAGTTGACACCGAAACAGGCGAAGTTAAGCTGTTGAGTTATGTAGCCGGAGTTGACTGCGGTACAGCAATTAACCCTCAATTGGCTGACGGCCAAACTCAGGGCGCTTGCATGAACGGCATTAGCTTTGCGCTCACCGAAGAATACATATTCGATAACGGTAAAATGCTGAACTCAACTTTTGGCAACTACAAAATTTGGGGAACCAAAGATATGCCCAATCTCCAAACCTTCTTGGTTGACACTTATGAAAACACCGGCCCCTACGGCGCGAAGAGTGTTAGTGAAATAAGCATAAACGGTGCTCTGCCTGCCATTGGCAACGCGATCAAAAACGCTGTCGGAGTTCGCTTAACCCACCCTCCCTTCACTGCCGAAAAGGTTTTGAAAGCAATGAAAGAACTGAAATCTGCCAAAGTTGAAGCTCCAAAGGCAACAGCCAAAAAAGGCAAAAAGAAATAAGTTACTGATATTAACCGCCTCAAATTAAATTTTGAGGCGGTTTCTTATTTCAAGTTAGCTCCAAAACATTATTGGCAAGCTTTTCAACAAAATATCTGTCGTGAGAAACGAAAATCAGGGTGCCTCCATAATTCTCAAGGGCAGATTCCAAGGCTTCTCTTGCTTCTAGTTCGAGATGGTTTGTCGGTTCGTCCAACACAAGTACATCAGGCGAATCAAATAATAAAGAAGCTAACATAGTTTTGCTTTTTTCACCTGAACTGATCTCAGTTGTCTTTTTTAATACAGCATCTTTCTCGAGACGCAAACAGCCCAAAATTGTTCTCGCTCTTGATTCTTCGGGTAATTGCCCCTTCAAAACACTTTCCAAAACAGTTTTTTGGGGATCTAAGAGTTCTAATTCCTGAGAATAATAACCAATTGATGCTTGCAAAGCCCACGAATAACTGCCTGAATCAACTTTTTCAATTCCCATGAGCATCTTAAGCAAAGTGCTCTTTCCGCTGCCGTTAGGGCCTGTTATTGCCAATCTGTCTCTGTTTGAAACAATCAGCGAAAACTCGTCAAAAAGAGTGTTATCGCCGTATTTTTTGCTTATTTTTTCAATTTTTAAAACGGTATTATTTCTCAAATTGTTCTCGCCAAAAGACAGAGAGCGCTTTTTTTCAATAAAAGGTTTAAGCTTATCAGACAGCTCTGTCATTCTTCCGAGTCGCAGGCTCATTGCGTTAGCCGCACGTTGCTTGTTTTGAGTTCTGAGAAGTGCTTTACCCGATCCTGCATCTCGCTTGCATATTTTTTTGCCTTTCCCAAAACTTCTTTTTGGTTTGAAGTTTTCCATTTTATTTGCTTCAGTGCGGGTTTTATCGACTGCAATTTCAAGTTTTGATATTTGTTTTTCAAGTTGTTTAGAGGTTTCTAAAGCACGTAAAAATTTTTCATTTTTGCATTTTTTATAATCAGAGTAATTGCCGGAATAAATATTTATTTTTTTGTCCTTGATTTCCCATATTTCTGTGCAGCAGGAATCTAAAAATTTTCTGTCATGACTGACAATTAAGTAACCAGTATTTGATTCTCCAAGAAAACCTTCGAGCCGGTCAAGAGTCTCTGTGTCAAGATGGTTTGTCGGTTCGTCCAATATCAGAATATCCGGATTTGTAATTAAAAGGCGCAGCAAAGCAACTTTTGTTTTTTCGCCGCCGCTTAACAAATGCATTTTGCCGTTCAAATCACAATACTCAAGCCCCATCAAAGGTATTTTTTTATCTATCTCTGCTTCGATTGTAAATCCGTCTTTTTCGCTGTAATCAGTGTATAAACTTGCTAAAATAAAACCTTCGGCCTCAGACAATTCAATTTTGGACTCAAGCAAAGAAATTTTCTCGTAAATTTCTCCCAAGTCAGTAAAAGCACTTAAAATATAACTTCTGATACTTTGATTATCAGAAAAGCATATCTCTTGACTGAGATAACCCACTTTTAGTTTTTCAGCACTATTTTGAATTATTTTAAGCAGAGTAGTTTTTCCGCTCCCATTTGAGCCGACTATCCCTATTTTTGCTCCTGAATAAACAGAAAATGAAATGCCTTCGAAAATTATTTCGGGAGAACCGGGGTAAGAAAAACACACATTTGAACCATTGACCA
>Ga0255345_1004675_pt1 | contig 14681 bp, 10 predicted proteins | sample wastewater_treat_6_FD_192415 | JGI IMG/M metagenome (GOLD analysis project Ga0255345, IMG submission 192415) | Wastewater microbial communities from Lulu Island WWTP, Vancouver, Canada - plant20 | ecosystem: Engineered > WWTP > Wastewater > Unclassified | place: Canada: Vancouver, British... | reverse complement strand
TCCTAAAGAATATAATGGTTTACCTGGACTTATTTTAGAAATTCAAGAAAGTAGATTTACCATATTTGCTAATTCAGTTATTTTTCTTGACAAACAAATTGAGATAAATTTTCCAAAAGGCAAAACAATTTCTCAAGAAGAATATGATAAAAAAGTATTGTCAAGAAAATAATGCCTCGAATCCTTTTCTTTCTCCTCTTTACCTCATTTTCCTTCTCCCAAACCAAAACCATAACGGGAGTAGTTTCGGATACCATTAACAATCCGTTGGAAAGTGCTAATATCATCGCCTTACCCAAAAGCGAGAAAGGAAGTTTGAAATTTGCCATTGCTGATAACAAAGGTCGGTTTCGGTTGGAGTTGGATGTAAATATTCCTTATGAAATAACGGCTTCTTATATTGGGTATAAAGAACAAGTTTTGGTTCTTGAAGCCAACAGCACAATTACTACTCATAATTTCAAACTAAAAGCTACGGGCGAACAATTGAAAGAAATTGTCATCAAACATGAGTATAAACCCATTATCGTTAAAAAAGATACGTTGGTTTTTGATGTTAAAGCGTTTACTAATGGTAACGAACGCAAACTAAAAGAACAACTCGAAAAATTGCCCGGCGTAGAAGTAGATAAAAATGGTGGCGTAACCGTGCAAGGCAAAAAAGTTACTCAGTTCTTGGTAGAAGACAAATCGTTTTTTGGTGGTGGTACCAAACTTGGTGTCGAAAATATTCCTGCCGATGCGGTAGATAAAGTAGAAGTGATAGACCATTTTAATCAAGTAGGTTTTATGAAACAAGTATCCGATAGTGATGAACTTGCGATGAACATCAAACTGAAAGAAGACAAAAAGAAATTTATTTTTGGCGACATCGAAGCGGGAATTGGCAATGAGAAATATACTTTATTACACGCTGGTTTGTTTTACTATTCACCCAAACTCAACGTGAGCTTTATTGGTGATGCCAACAATATTGGGCGAAGTACGTTTACGTTTCAAGATTTGATGCGTTTTGATGGTGGCGTGAGCAGTTTCTTGTCTGGACGAAAATCGTTTACGAATTTGTATTCGTTTACCAATGACAATACGGATGTGGTGGAAAACAAATCGCAGTTTGGCGCACTCAATTTTAGTGTCGATGCTTTTAAGAAACTGTCCATTTCGGGTTATGGTTTGTTTTCCAAAGTATTTATGGCGTCACAATCTGAAAACAACAATGAATACTTGCAAAATAGTACGATTGCTTTTGAAAACCAATTGCAAAACAACGAAAACCGTTCCGTTTTAGGCATTGGAAACATCAAACTCGATTATTCGCCCAACAAAAAAGAAAAATGGTATTACAACGCACAATTGCAATCGAGTACCAACGATTTTAATTCGACTATCAACTCTATTACGAATTTGAATACCAATACTTTTGAAACCATCAGCACGGCAGACAATGTTTCGGTCAAACAATATATCGAATGGCACAAAAGTTATAACGACAAACACACCACGACTTTTGTGGTCAATCAAGCGTATGAAAACAATCGTCCTGAAAATCTATGGTTTACCGATCAGCCGTTTTTAGCAGGATTGCTTCCGCTTGAAGATGACACAACCTACACGATTAATCAAATCAAAAAGGTAAAAAATAACAGCATTGATGCTTTGTTCAAGCATTATTGGATTATTAATAATTTCAATCATTTGTATAACGTTGTTGGGAATAATTTAGGAAACGCCAATTTTCAAACGTCCGAAAAGCAAATAGTAACTGATGGCAGCGTGAATGACTTTGCGACTGCAGGTTTTGGCAACGATGTCGATTATTTGTTGAATGATGCTTACGTTGGCATGGAATATAAATTCAAAATGGGTAAATGGACCAACAAACCGGGATTGTATTTTCATTGGTTTCAATTGAAAACACAACAAATTGATGGTGATTATTCGTTGTCGAAAACGCTATTTCAACCGCAATGGAATAGTGAATTTGAATTTAACAAATCTGAAAGTTTGAATTTCAATTACCGTTTAGAGAATAGTTTCCCAGAAGTAAGTCAAGTGGCAAATCGCTTCACGTTACAAAACTACAATGCCGTTTTTAAAGGAAATGCGTTGTTGGAGAACGAACGGTATCATTCGGCGAGTTTGCGTTATTCAAAAATCAATATGTATCGCGGTATTATGCTGAATGCGATGGCGAGTTTCAACAAAAAAGTGCGTACAACAAGAAACGTGATTGAATTAGACGGCATCAACCAATTCAACACGCCTATTTTAACGGATAATCCAGAGATGAATTACAGGTTTTATGGTTCAATGAGTAAAAAGATTTATCGCTTTACTTTGAAGCTGAATTCGAGTTTGAGTTGGTTCAATTACATTCAGGTTTTAAATGATGTGGCGACAAAAAATGACAGAAACAATCAAAACATTGGAGTTTCGGTAAAAACATCGTATAAAAAATGGCCCGAAATCAGTGTGGGTTACACCAAAGAATATAGTCAGTTCAACGGAATTACACAATCTGATTTTCAATCGGATGCTTTGAATGCGAGTTTTGAAACCACTTTTTTAAAATATTGGGTGTATAAATTCAACTATGAAAACCTTAAAAACACGAACAATACTAATCAAAGTAATTTCTTTGAAACCGCCAATACTTCGTTACATTATCAAAAGAAAAATAGTCCATTTGGTTTTGAATTCACAGTCAATAACTTGTTTAATATCAAAGCTAAAAACGATTATTCTTTTTCTGATTTTGTGATTAGTGAAAGGCGAACGTTTATTTTGCCTAGAGTTTTTTTGTTTTCGGTTAGTTATAAATTATAAAAATTCATTGCTTTCAAAATTTACTATACTTTTAAATACATTCTAAAGATTTGCTTAAATTGATTACACAAAATCTTAAAGAAGTATTTTCTATTTCAATGCGAATTATATTTGCAGTGAATTATGAAAAAAATAGTTACATATTTTTTTACTTTGGGTTTGTTTCTTTTGGTAACAAGCCACACTTTCTCATTTGCAACTAATTCAGTCTTAGTTTCAAATTCCATAAATAGTTTTGTAAATTCTAATCAAATAACTAAATCTGTAAATTATCTATCGCCAAATAGCGATACTATACTTTACAATTATGATAATGATGATAGTGAAAATTTCAACTCATCCATCGGCAAAAAAAATACTGTAATTGGCGTAACCGCTTTAAAAAGAACTTCTAATTACACAAACTTTATTTGTTTAAAATCGCCTCGAAAAGGCTATTTTTCGATAAATTCTTCAAGATTACCGCGGTTTACATTTATCATTCTCCAAGTTTTACGATTGTGATATAATTTTAATTACTTATAAGCCATTGATTTTAGACATAAATCAATCAAAATTTTAGTATTAAAAATTATATTATATAAATACATGAACAAGTTAGTCTTACTAATCAGTTTTTGTGCATTGTCGCTGTTGTCAAGTTGCACAACCAAAGAAAAAGAAAATAAAGAAGTAGCTGAATATATTGTTACCAACCCAATTGTAAAAGACACAACATACGCCAAAGAATATATTGCTCAAATACAATCTATTCAAAATGTAGAGCTTAGAGCACAAGAAAAAGGCTATTTAGAAAACTTATATGTGGATGAAGGAAGCAATGTAAAAGCAGGTCAATTGCTATTTACCATCATGCCAAAGCTTTATGAAGCCGATTATTTAAAAGCTAAAGCTGAAGCTAAAATTGCCGCATTAGAATTACAAAACACCAAAACTTTAGCTGACAAAAATATTGTTTCAAAATCTGAGTTGGCCATGGCACAAGCAAAACTTGAACAAGCCAATGCCGAATTAGAAATGGCTGAAACACATTTGTCATTTACCAAAATCAAAGCACCATTTGATGGAACTATAGACCGAATTCGTTTCAAAAAAGGAAGTTTGATTGACGAAGGAACGGTTTTGACTACTATTTCTAACAACAAAGATATTTTTGCCTATTTCAACATGTCCGAACCTGAATATTTAGAGTATAAATCAAGACCAAAAAATGATATTACAAATTCAGTTTCATTATTACTTTCAAATAATGATTTGCATAAATACAAAGGTGTTATTGAAACAGTAGAAAGCGAATTTGACAATAATACTGGAAACATTGCTTTTAGAGCTAAATTTCCAAATCCTGATTATTTGTTAAAACACGGTGAAACGGGTAAAGTTTTGATGACAACACCCGTAAAAAATGCTTTGATTATTCCTCAAAAAGCCACTTTTGAAGTTCAAGATAAAATTTATGTTTATGTAGTTGATGTGAATAACAAGGTACATTCACAAAACATTATAGTTAAGCAACGCTTGTCAAATATTTATATAGTAGCATCGGGAATTTCAGAGAAAGACAGAATCTTAGTTGAAGGAATTCAAATGGTTAAAGAAGACGAAAAGATTATTCCAAAAGAAGTATCTCCAGATAAAATTCTTAAGGATTTACAGTTAATTCAACAATAGTTCATACAAACAATCTAAAACCTCGTTGCTATGTTTAATAAATTCATACAAAGACCAGTATTGTCTATTGTAATTTCATTAATTATTTTGTTTTTAGGATTTTTGGCTTTGGTACAATTACCTATTACTCAATTTCCGTCTATTTCACCACCAAAAGTGAATATTGTTGCCGAGTATCCTGGTGCCAATGGCGAATTAATGATTAAATCGGTAGTCATTCCGTTAGAAAGAGCCATAAATGGAATCCCTGGAATGAAATATATTTCTTCTGATGCTGGAAATGATGGTGAAGCTTCGATACAAGTTGTATTTGAGTTAGGAACCGATCCTAATATCGCTTCTGTGAATGTTCAAAATCGTGTGGCAGCTGTTGTAAATAAATTGCCGCCAATTGTTGTTCGTGAAGGTGTAAAAATCACACGTGAAGAATCCAATATGTTGATGTATATTAATTTATACAGTAAAGATCCAAATCTTGATGTAAACTTTTTATACAACTATGCCGACATAAACCTGCTTTCTGAATTAAAACGTGTTGATGGTGTTGGAGTTGCCGATGTTCTTGGCGATAGAGAATATTCGATGCGTATTTGGTTAAAACCCGACAGAATGTTGGCGTACAAAGTTTCATCCGAAGAAGTGATGAAATCATTAGAAAGTCAAAGTTTTGAGGCTTCACCAGGAAAATTAGGAGAAAGTTCAGGTAAAAAATCCCAAGCTTTTGAATATGTCATCAAATATCCCGGTAGATATACCACCCAAGAACAATATGAAAATATAGTAATTCGTTCTAATCCAAATGGAGAATTGTTGCGATTAAAAGATGTTGCCCAAATTGAATTTGGAAATGAATTTTATAATTTATATTCCAAATTAAACGGAAAACCTTCAGCAGCTATTGTTATTAAACAATCCTATGGAAGTAACGCAAGTAAAGTAATTGAAAATGTAAAGAAAAAATTAGAAGAAATTAAGGCGGAATCATTCCCAAAAGGAATGGATTATGAAATTGGATATGACGTTTCAAAATTTTTGGATGCTTCTATAGAAAAAGTAATTCACACATTAATTGAAGCTACATTATTAGTATCATTAGTCGTTTTTATCTTTCTAGGCGATTGGCGTTCTACTTTTATAACCATTATTGCTGTGCCAATTTCATTAGTTGGAACTTTCTTTTTCATGCAACTTTTTGGCATAACCATTAATTTAATTACACTTTTCGCCTTGGTATTAGCCATTGGAATTGTAGTCGATAATGCCATAGTCGTCGTCGAAGCAGTGCATGCCAAGATGGAAGAAAATAATATTGATGCACTAGAAGCTACAAAAATGGCAATGAAAGAAATTGCAGGAGCTATTATTGCAATAACCTTAGTTATGGCTGCCGTTTTTATTCCTGTTTCCTTCATGTCGGGACCAGTGGGTATTTTTTACCGCCAGTTCTCGGTAACCATGGCAACAGCAATTATTCTTTCTGGAGTTGTTGCTCTTACATTTACACCTGCTTTATGTGCCATGATGCTAAAAAACAATCATGGTCAAGAAAAAAAGAAGACTGTTTTAAACACTCTTTTAGCGAGATTCAATAATTGGTTCAATGGTCTCCAAACTAAGTATCAAAAACTAGTTAGTGCTATTGTAAACCGTAGAGTTATAACCATTTTAGTACTAGTTGCTTTTTGTTTGGGAACTTGGGGTTTAAGTACTGGCGTTCCTTCGGGTTTTATTCCCAATGAAGATCAAGGATTGTTTTATGCCATTATTCAAACACCACCTGGTTCAACCTTAGAACGAACCGACAAAGTAGCTGATGAACTTCAAGAAATTGCTTCAAAAATGGATGAAGTGAAATCGGTTTCTACCATGGCAGGATACGAAATATTGTCGGAAGGAACAGGCTCCAACTCGGCTAGTTGTTTAATCAATCTAAAAGACTGGAACGACAGAAAACAAAATACACAACAAATTATGGATGAGCTGGAAGAAAAATCCAAAAACATCAAAGGCGCTAGTATTGAGTTTTTCCCACCTCCAGCCGTTCCAGGTTATGGTGCAGCCGGGGGATTTGAACTTCGAGTAGTAGATAAAGGTGGTAGTGGCGATTATAAAAAAATGGAAAGTGTCACTAAGAATTTTGTAAAAGAACTGTCTAAACGACCAGAACTTACTTCGGTATTCTCTTTTTATAGTGCTAGTTTTCCACAATACATGTTAAAAGTTGATAACGATAAAGCACAACAAAAAGGAGTTTCTATTGATGATGCTATGGATAATTTATCGATTTTAATTGGTAGTACGTATGAAACGAGTTTTATTAAATACGACCGCCAATATAAAGTAATGGTACAAGCCTTGCCTCAATATAGAGCTGTTCCCGAAGACATCTTAAGACTATATACCAAAAACGAAGAAGGAGAAATGGTGCCTTATGGCGCATTCATGACTGTTGAAAAAGTATATGGATTGTCCGAAATAACACGTCACAATTTATACAACGCTGCCGAAATTAGTGGTGGCCCAGCCGCAGGTTACAGTAGCGGAACGGCTTTAAAAGTAATTGCAGATGTAGCTGCAAAATCATTACCCAAAGGTTTCGGGATTGAATGGGCTGGAATCTCTATTGATGAATCTCGACAAGGGAATCAAGCCATTTATATTTTCTTAATTTCCTTAGTCTTTGTCTATTTGGTTTTATCGGCACAATATGAAAGCTTCATGCTGCCATTACCCATCATTTTATTGCTTCCGGTCGGAATTTTTGGTGCATTCTTTTTGCTCAATGTTCTTGGGTTAGAAAACAATATTTATGCACAAATTTCGATGGTAATGCTTATTGGAATTTTAGGAAAGAACGCCGTATTGATAGTTGAGTTTGCCGTCCAGAGGCATGCTGCTGGCTTGTCTGCCAAAAAAGCGGCAATACAAGGAGCAACTGCTCGTTTGCGACCAATTTTGATGACTTCTTTTGCGTTCATAGCTGGACTAATTCCGTTGGTTTTTGCTACTGGACCTGGAGCCGTTGGAAACCGAACTATTGGTGCAGCAGCAGCAGGTGGCATGATATTCGGAACTGTTTTTGGTGTAATTCTTATTCCAGGATTGTATTTCCTTTTCGCCAAAATTTCTGAAAAACACCTACTCGTTGAAGATGAAGAAGAAAATCCTATAACCGAAGAAATGAACTCTAATGAAATACATTAAAAAAAATAAAATAGTAGCACTAGCATTGGTTTGCCTCTTTTTTACAAGTTGCAAAATGTTAGCACCCGTTTCAGCTATAGAAAAACAACCAGTACCAGAATCGTTTGCTGTTTCAAAAGACACCCTGAATTCGGCAAAAATTAAATGGAAAGATTTTTTTAAGGATAAAAACTTAGACAATCTAATTGATATTGCCTTAAAAAACAATATCGAATTAGCGGTAACGTTGCAAGAAATAGAAATCGCCCGAAATGATGTTCGGGTAAAAAAAGGATTGTTGCTACCCAGCGTAAATGCAGTTGCAGCGGCTGGTGTTGATAAAGTAGGTCGCTACACGAGTACTGGTGCTGGTGATGCCTCTACCGAGATAACTCCAGGAAATGAAGTGCCCGAAGTATTGCAAGATTTTATGCTTGGGCTAAAAGCAACTTGGGAATTGGATATTTGGAAAAAACTGCGCAACTCCAAAAAAGCAGCCTATTCTAGATATTTAGGAACGGTAGAAGGCAAGAATTTTGTAGTAACAAACTTGGTTGCCGAAATAGCCAATTCCTATTATGAGTTGGTCGCTTTAGACAATCAATTGGATATTGTGAAAGAAACAATTGCTTTGCAAAAAAATGCTTTAGAGATTGTAAAAGTGCAAAAAGAGGCTGCACGAGTAACGGAGCTGGCGGTAAAAAAGTTTGAAGCCGAAGTGTTGAATTCGCAAAGTAGAGAATATGAAATTCTGCAACAGATTAAAGAAAATGAAAATAAAATCAATTTCTTATTAGCGCGTTTTCCTCAACCAATTGTTAGAGACAAAACCAGTTTTATGGCTGAGATTCCTCAACAAATACAAGCCGGAATTCCTTCGCAATTGTTGATCAATCGTCCGGATATTAAACAAGCCGAATTGGAATTGTTTGCCGCAAAATGTGATGTAAAAGCTGCGCAAGCCGAGTTTTATCCATCGTTTACTATTTCGGGTGGTGTTGGGTATAATGCGTTTAAAACTTCCTATCTTTTTACCACTCCCGAGTCATTGATTTATAATTTAGTGGGCGATTTAACAGCACCTTTGATTAATAGAAATGCTATAAAAGCTGAATTTAACAAAGCCAATGCGATGCAACTTCAAGCCATGTATGAGTATCAAAAAAGCATCTTAAACGGTTATGTTGAAGTGTCAAACGAATTGTCAAATATTTCTAATTTAGAGCAATTTTATACTCTAAAAAACAAAGAAGTGCAAGCGTTAACTACTGCAATTGCTATTTCTAATGATTTATTCAAATCGTCAAGAGTTGATTATTTTGAAGTATTGATGACGCAACGCGATGCTTTGGAGTCTAAATTAGAATTGATAGAAACCAAGAAAAATCAATTAATAGCAGTAACCAATATCTACAAAGCCCTAGGTGGCGGGTGGAATTAACAACATAAAGGGTTATAAAAACCTTCTTTTGGGTTGCTGCCCGAGAGTTGGGGGATGGAACCCAAGAGTTGCGGTATTGCTACCAAATAATAAAAAATGGAAGATTATTTTCGAAAAAAATCATTTCTGAAAGAAAACAAAACAAAAAAGGTTTAGCGTTGCTAAACCTTTTTTTAAATACTATTTTTTCTTAAAAATCGTTCAACATTTTAGAAATTTCATCCAATTTTGGCGTTAAAATAATTTCAATTCTACGGTTTTTTGCCTTTCCTTCAGCGGTATCATTACTCATTAAAGGTGCAAATTCGCCACGACCCGCTGCTGTTAAATTTTTCTTTTGAATTCCTGCATTTTCTGCTAAAATGTTTACAATTGCTGTAGCACGCTTAGTCGATAAATCCCAGTTGTTTTCTATTCCGCCACCCAGTGTTCCTAGAATTTTGTCGTTGTCGGTATGGCCTTCAATCAAAACCGTAATGTCTGGATTTTGAGCCAACACTTTTCCTACTTCAACTACTGCTTTTTTTCCTTCAACACCAACAGCCCAACTTCCAGTTTGGAACAACAATTTGTTTTCCATAGAAACATATACTTTTCCGTTTTTTTGTTCAACGGTTAATCCTTTTCCTTCAAAGGCATTTAAAGCTTTTGATAACGTTTCTTTTAGCTTCTTCATGGCAGCATCTTTGTTAGCTATCATGCTTTCCAATTCGCTCAAACGCTTTGAACTTGCAGAAAGTTCATCTCTTAATTTATTCAAACGATTTTGTTCGGCGGCTAGTGCTTTCTCTTTAGTATCCAATTGTGCTAACAATTCTCTATTTTTGTTCATGTTAGAAGTCAATGCTTCACTACTATTTTTCTCTAGAGCATTATACGATTCTTTTAAAGCTTTTAGATTATTAGCTGTTGCCGTACAATCGGTTTGCAGTTTGTCGCGTTCCGCTTTTAGTTTGGCTAATTCTGACTTTAAAGAAGCGTTTTCGGTTTCAAATTCGGTTTTTGTTTTACGCAAACTTTCTAATTCATCCGCCATGTTATTATTTTCTTTCTTCAAATCGGTGTATTTGTTTTCTAAATCATTGTATATTTTTTTGGAAACACACGATGATAAGGTCAACAAAAGCAATCCAGTTAATAATGTTTTTTTAATCATTTTTTTTTAATTTTATAGTTAGTGATTTGGGGTTTCAAGTTAATTCAACCAAAACAGGACAATGGTCGGAATGCTTTGCTTCGGGTAAAATTACGGCTCGTTTCAACCTGTTTTCTAGTGGTTGTGCCACCAAACAATAGTCAATCCTCCAACCTTTATTGTTGTTTCTAGCATTGGCACGATAACTCCACCAACTATAATGATTTGGCTCTTTATTAAAATGTCGAAAAGAATCAATCATACCTGTTTTCATAAATCCATCCAACCAAGCGCGTTCTTCAGGAAGAAAACCCGAAACCGTTTTGTTTCTAACTGGATCATGTATATCAATAGCCTCATGACAAATGTTATAATCGCCACAAATAACTAGGTTAGGTATGGTATTTCGTAAGCTAAGAATATAGTGCTGAAAATCATCCATGTACTTAAACTTATGATCCAATCGGTCAATGTTTGTTCCCGAAGGCAAATACAAACTCATTACTGATAGTTCATCAAAATCTACTCTTAAATTTCTACCCTCAAAATCCATGTGGTCAACTCCAGTACCGTATTCTACGTGATTTGGTTTTATTTTTGATAAAATAGCCACGCCACTATACCCTTTTTTTTGGGCTGAATAATAATATTGATAAGGATAACCTGCTTGTGTCAGTTCATTCACTGGCACCTGATCTTCGGTGGCTTTAATTTCTTGCAAACAAATTACATCTGGGTTGGCTTGCTCTAGCCATTCAACAAACCCTTTGTTTATTGCTGCTCTAATTCCGTTTACGTTATAAGAAATAATTTTCATATGTTTTGATTTTATTTTTAAGCGGTAACATATGGTATCGCCATTCTAATCTATTTATTTGCAACTTCTATTGCTAATTGCGATTTCATAGGTGTAAATTTCTTTAAAAATATCTAAAGACTTCGTTAAAATAGCGAACTTTTTTAACAAACTTATGAGCAATAGATTTTATGTCTTTTCTAAAATTAAAAGAAAATTTTTGAAGAGAATTGTTATCTTTGTTTTTTGCTCAAAATTTAATACTACTACATGGGTTTAGTTACAGCTAAAGAAGTTGCCAAAGCAATAAATATGGACAAGTACGGAGTTTTCGGTACGTTTAGTGGTTGGCTATTAATGAAAGCACTCCGAATTTCTACCTTAAACGACGTCTATGATAGAAATAAGCATTTGAGCGAAGTAGAGTTTTTAAATGCTATTTTGGATGAGTTTCAAATAAAATTTGAAATTCCTGAAGAAGATTTAAAACGTTTACCAAAAGACGGTGCATATATTACCATTTCCAATCATCCATTAGGAGGAATTGATGGGATTTTGCTTTTAAAACTAATGCTAGAACGAGAGCCAAATTTTAAAATTATTGCCAATTTTTTATTGCATCGCATTGAACCAATGAAACAATACATCATGCCGGTAAATCCTTTTGAAGACCGAAAAGATGCAAAATCAAGTGTTATTGGCATTAAAGAAACTTTGCGTCATTTGAGCGATGGCAAACCCTTAGGAATGTTTCCTGCTGGTGAAGTTTCTACTTATAAAGACGGTAAATTTGTAGTAGACAAAGCATGGGAAGAAGGCGCAATTAAAGTCATCCGAAAAGCGCAGGTTCCGGTAGTTCCAATTTATTTTCATGCAAAAAACAGTAGGTTCTTTTACTTCTTATCCAAATTAAATCCAAAACTTCGCACGGCAAAATTGCCATCGGAATTGTTGACTCAAAAGGATAGAGTGATTAAAGTTCGTGTAGGCAAACCAATTTCGGTAGCCGAACAAAATGAACATAAAACCATTGAGGATTATTCTGAATTTTTAAGAAAGAAAACCTACATGTTGGCCAATTCTTTTAACGAAGAAAGTAAGTTGATTCATGTTCCCAACCTAAAGACACCAAAGTCTCCTAAAACTATAGTTACACCAGCCAATCAGGATAATATGGTTGCCGAAGTAGAAAAACTAAGACAAACCGATTGTCGTTTTTTTCAGAGTAAAAACTATGAAGTTTTTTTTACTGAGGCACACAAAATCCCAAACATACTGCACGAAATTGGGCGATTACGTGAAATTACATTCCGTGAAGTTGGCGAAGGAACAAACGAATCTATCGACTTAGATAAATACGATCAATATTACCATCATATGTTTCTTTGGGATGAAGACACCAAACAAATTGCTGGAGCCTACCGAATGGGATTGGGTTCGGAAATATTTCCTAAACTTGGAATGGAAGGCTTTTATTTGAATGATTTATTTCGTTTTGAAACCGAATTACACGATATGATGTCAAAATCTATCGAAATGGGACGTGCTTTTATTATTAAAGAATACCAACAAAAACCAATGCCTTTGTTTCTTTTATGGCGAGGCATCATTCACACTACCTTGCGTTATCCTGAACATAAATTTTTATTAGGCGGTGTTAGTATTAGCAATCAGTTTACCGATTTCTCAAAGTCTTTGATGATTGAGTTTATGAAATCTAATTATTATGATCCTTATATTGCACAATATGTACACCCTAAAAAAGAATTCAAAGTAAAGCTTAAAGATGCAGATAAGGACTTTATTTTTGATGAAACCGAAGCTGATTTGAATAAGTTTGATAAAATCATAGACGAATTAGAACCGGGAAATTTACGTTTGCCTGTGTTGATTAAAAAATACATCAAACAGAATGCTCGTTTAGTAGCCTTTAATGTAGATCCATTATTCAACAATGCTATCGATGGATTGATGTATATTAGAATTGCTGATATTCCAGAAAGCACCATGAAACCCGTTATGGAAGAATTTCAAGCAGAACTAGAACGAAAAGAAAAAAATTAATAGTTTGTATAAAAAAATCCCGATTGCTCAGGATTTCAATTTATAAATCTTTTACTTGTTCTTGAAAATGGTTCCAATCTTTCTCAATCAAAGTGGGCTTGATAGTTAGCTTCTTTCCTTTGATATACTCTAAAATATATTTAGCACGTTCCTCAGAATCGGGATGCGTAGAAATCCAAGCCAATCCTTTTGGCATCTGATTGTCTAATGCCATTTGATACATAAAATCTGCCATTGGTTTAGGATCAATATTGGCTTTTATCATATAATCTACACTCGTCATATCCGCTTCTTTTTCTAAAGTTCTGTCATAAGCAGAAGAAGAAAGTGTTTTGAATACTTCTCTAATCATTTGTCCTCCTTTTCCACCAGAAGCGGCAGTCATTAATACTGAAAAGCCAAGCTCTTTAGACAATTTTTTCATCACATGATTGTTTTCGATATGCGCAATTTCATGACCTAAAACACCTTGTAATGCTTCCTGTTTTTTGCAATCGATAATTAACCCTGTATAAACTACTAAATGTTTATTGGGTAATGCAAAAGCATTTATTTCGTCTTTTTTTACGATATGAACTTTCAATGAATCACGTTCAATTCCATTGGCATTACAAATAGGTAAAAGCAATGAATCTAACGTTTTTGTTATAGAATCATTTAAAACAACATCTTCTGTTCTTGAGATTTGATCCCAAATTAAGTCGCCTAATTTGTTTTCTACATTTAGTGTTCGTTCTTTAATTTTAAAGAATTTCATATAGTCCAATTGCGAAAATCCAAACCAAATTAGGAAGAAACTCAACAGAATGACTAATCCTTGTATTACTGTATTTTTCATTTTCTAGGTTTGCAAATTAAGTTAGTAATTCTGCCAAAAAACAAAAACTCTAAATGTTTTCCTTTTCTAGTTTGAATGGCAGCATATATCGTAGAAATAATTTCTAAAATATTAAAAATAATCACCGTAAAAATATAGGCAAAGTATTGATTAGATACTTTTTCATCACCAAAGATTATAGAAACCGTCCACCAAAAACTAGCACTATTAATTCCTAAAAGTGCCAATTGAGACAACAAGGCTTGTGTGCAATGCCATCGCACAAAATAAGTTCCTTTTCGGTTGGCTAAGAAAAAGAAAAAGGTTGCCAAAAGGTTAATAATTGGCAAAGGCAAACCAGCAATTAACGCAACTAAAGACATCAAATAACTGTTGGATGCTTTTTCGCGTTCGTGTTCTGAAGGCTTGTATGCAAAAGGTTTTTCTGTAATCATAAATGTTTGTATAAATTCCAAATCCAGTTTAAAATAACTAGCAAAATTAATACCAAAGCTACTTTGGGTTTTCTAATAACTGATTCAGTTTTTAAATAAAAATGATAAAAAGTATCTGTTTTTTTAAGTACATCATAAACAATCCAAAAAGGTAAAATCAGCATGGAAAAAGCAACGAGTATTCCAAATGGATTTTGCTGTAATGATTCCAACAGTGCTCCCTTGCTTAATAACATCATTGCTCGAGTTGTACCACATGATGGACAAGGATAGCCTGTTACGTTTTTAATTAA
>Ga0255345_1004644_pt1 | contig 14776 bp, 13 predicted proteins | sample wastewater_treat_6_FD_192415 | JGI IMG/M metagenome (GOLD analysis project Ga0255345, IMG submission 192415) | Wastewater microbial communities from Lulu Island WWTP, Vancouver, Canada - plant20 | ecosystem: Engineered > WWTP > Wastewater > Unclassified | place: Canada: Vancouver, British... | reverse complement strand
GGTACCAGGAAGTATCCAATATATTCTCTGCAGTACGCACTAGGATCATCGCAAGAAAACAGAGAAGTACATGGCTGCGGATTCTCTCATCAAGCCTATGATAGACTGGCCGTATATCCAGGGTATGTTTTAAGTCCTTGAATACTCTCTATCTCCCAGAGCTGCTTGTACCCTGCTACGAGCTCTGCAGCATCGAGCTTCGTACTATTCGATTGTCCGCACTATTCAAGCCTGCATCCTCCACCATGATCACATGGCCAAGATTCCATTCTCCAAGATCGCGCTTTACTTCTTCGACAATCGTTTGATCACTCGTATTGCCTGGAAACACCCAACAGCGTAGAGGAATACCTTGCTTTGTCACAGCAAAGGCAATCGAGACAAGTGGCAGTTCCGAGCGCCCATCCTTACTCCTGCCTCGCTTTAAGATTCTTCCTGCGACCATTGCAAAAATGAGCCGCTCGAGAGGATTCTGAAACTGCCTTTCCTTTACGAGCGAGTGAAGCACTTCTGCCATCCCAAGCTTGTGCCAGAGTCCATCTAGGAGATGAGGACCTCCGAGTTCCTTACTTGCATGAAAGGTAAAGTTGGCAGCACTACTCTTAGGAGCTTTCTCAATGAGTGGTACTAAGCTCTCGATGATCTCCTCGACAACCGCATTTCTGAAGGCTTTTTGTACAGTCACTTTTCCAATATTCCTTTATCCCTCAATGTGTTATTATCGTTTCTTTAAGATATTTTTATACCATGCACTGTACAATGCCAGTTGATGCGGTCGCCGGCTGCTATTCGCTTACACGGGATCTTGCGTCCCAGTTCAATTATCAGCTGCCAACCTCCTTCGTCGAAGGATACCATAGTATACCGAAAACCTCATCTTAATTATCATAACTTCGATTATGGTAGAGCCAGTATCCTCGGCACCGACCCAGCACGTCAAACGAATATTCAGTCTCGAAGGCATAATGCTGCTTCTCGATTGTGACCTCGCCGCGCGCGGGGATGGAGTTTATTTTATGGTTATAATAAAGGGGCGTCTGTTATCTTTCCAGGAGGTGAGGATGTTCATGCTGTCAGCATTCAGGTCCTGCCCGAGCACAAAATCGGGGTGCAGCCACTTTCTATGTCCGAAGGAAGGATAATCAGCGACGATGCGGCGCGGGCATTTACCGAGGATATAGGAGATACTAAGTTTTTTGTCTTTGTAATACAGATCGCCCTGAGAAGAAAAGGGCCAAAAACCCATCGTGCTCTGGCTCTGGTGAAGCATTCTAAGAATGCCGATGGGCACAAACTGCGCTTCACAAAATCAAGCTGGACGATTCTGGTCAACCCCGTATGTCTGAGATTCGACACCGTAGGTGCCATGGTATATCCGTGATTTTATGACAGCAGGCAGTAATAATCCCATTCATTGATCCGGTATAAGGCAGCTTTGATGCGCGACGTTTCGATGATAGCAAAGATAGAATCTAAGTCAGTGACGAAAAAGGACGAGCATAGAATTCAGACTGTAATCACCTTAATACCACGCCCTTCAAGAAGATGTATATTTTCCGGTGAAAGGCCGGAATCTGTGACTATTGTGTTGAATTCTTCGAGATCGGCGAAGAAGCATGAATTTACTTTTCCGAACTTCGATGAGTCGGCGAGGAGTATTCTCTCGACGCTGGAATCGAGTGCTGTCTTCTTTAATTCTATTTCAAATTGATTGGAGCAGGTTACGCCCATGTTGTGTCGAACGCCGCTGGCTGATATGAAAGCCTTATTAGCTCTAAGTCGTTTGAGAAGCTGTATGTTCTCCGGACTCTCGAATACGAGGGACGATTCGTGGTACAAACCACCGATGAGAATCACTTTTGTATTGGGATTGTCGACGACATTGAGAAAAGAGTTTAGGCTCAAGCAGATGATTGTTAAAGAGATTTTTTTAGGTAGTTCCCGCGCTAACATAGAGACAGTAGAGCCCGCATCAAGAATTATCGTATCTCCTTCCGTAATCATAGAGGCAGCTGCCTTCGCGATGCGCATCTTTTGCTCGATCATCACGTTTTGCGCCTCCAGAAGCTGATAATTAGAATATTTTGAAGGAATAATGACACCATGATATAGGGAAACCTTTCCTCTCTTGACAAGAGTTTCCAGATCGCGCCGTATGGTCATGGTCGTTACACCAAGCCTTGCTGCTATATCTGTCAACATGATAGCGCCATTTTCTCTGACAATTTCTTCAATCGAGGTTCGTCTTTGTTCCATTTCTGACATCTGATTCCCCTTAAAATAAGTTGACAGCATCAAAAAGATGATCTACAATCAAAATGTTATAAAAATTACACAAATGTATAATATAGTAACATAATTTGTTATCAAACACAAGTGTTTGATTATACTATTATTAACGGAGGTACGATATGGGTAAAAAAATGCTATTGGTCACAAGGACTCTGCTTATTGTGGCGTGCGCCATATTCATGGCGCTGCCCCTGGTCTCTGTTGCTGCACAGGGGAAAAAATACGAAATTGTCACGGTGGTCAAAATCACAGGTATTCCCTGGTTCAACAGGATGGAAGAAGGCGTCAAGAAAGCAGCCAAGGATTTTGGAGTCAATGCTTATCAGGTCGGTCCTTCGGATGCCGACCCAGCGCAGCAGGTGCGTATCATTGAAGATTTGATAAGCAAAGGTGTAGATGCCATCTGTGTGACGCCCAATGACGCCAAGTCGCTCGAACCGGTTTTTGAACGTGCCCGTAAGCAGGGAATCGTCATCATTACACACGAATCTCCCGATCAGAAAGGCAAGGACTACGACATCGAGCTCATCGATAATATCAAGTTCGCTCAGCACAGCTGGGATACGCTCGTGAAATATATGGGGCCTTCCGGGCAATACGCCGTGTTCGTCGGATCGCTGACAGTTCCACTCCACAATCTATGGGTCGATGAAGGCCTGAAATATGCGAAGACGAAATATCCCGGGCTTCAGCTCGTCACCGAGAGAATTCCCTGCGGCGAGGATCAGGAACTCGCAAAGCAGAAGACGATGGAGCTCATCAAGGCGTATCCGAACCTCAAGGGCATAATCGGTTTCGGGAGCCTTGGCCCTACCGGTGCGGCCCAGGCGCTCAAGGAAAAAGGACTGACAAAGCAGATTGCAGTTGTCGGCAACGTCATGCCGGGCCAGGCAGCCGCGTATCTGAAAGATGGCTCTCTGAAGCAGGGTATCCTTTGGGACCCCGCCAACGCGGCCTATGCGATGACCTGGGTTGCCAAGCAGTTATTGGATAAAAATAAATTATCTGATGGGATGACAATCCCGAGCGTCGGCAAGGTTTCGCTCTCCGGAGATATCATTACTGCCGATGTGGCTCTCGATATTACAGCCTCGAACGCCGAGAGTCTCGGCTTTTAAAACGCAGTAGTTCCAGCTTATCCTATGGCTCCGCTCACTCTCTGGTGAGCGGAGCTTTTCGGGAATTTTTATGAGCATTCCAATTTTTGACGGTGATATTATATGTCAGAGATATTTCTCTCTATGATAGTCTCAAAATCTTTTTCCGGCGTAAAAGTGCTGGACGACGTTGAATTCAATATACGGCGCGGTGAAATACACAGTCTCTGCGGCGAAAATGGATCAGGGAAATCGACGCTGGTGAAGATCATTTCAGGTGTGTATCAGCCAGATAGTGGTGCCAGGATTGAAATCGATGGAGCTTCTGTCCGCCATTTGTCCTCCATAGAGTCAATTCATCATGGCATTCAAGTCATTTACCAAGATTTAGCCTTGTTTCCGACACTTTCTGTAGCTGAAAATATCGCCATAGGTCAAATTTTGGCCAGGGGCAAATCTTTAGTTCGAAAAGAGACAATGCGCGCTCTTGCGACGCGGGCGGTGAATCATATCGGCGTAAAGCTTCCGCTCGATGAACCTGTGGGAGGTCTCTCGATGGCCGACCAGCAGCTTGTTGCGATTTGCCGGGCATTCATGAGCGATGTGAACTTGCTCATAATGGACGAGCCAACGACAGCACTGACTCGCAAGGAAGTCAATGCGCTTCTCAATGTTATAAAAGACCTCCAAAGAAACGGCACTGCATCTCTTTTTATTAGTCACAAACTGGACGAAATCTTCGACATCGCTGAACGAGTGACCATTCTCCGCGACGGATGCAAAATCGGCACCTATAATCCTTCCGAACTCGATACCAAGCGCCTTTCATTTCTGATGACGGGGAAGAATCTGGTGTACGAGGCTGTCTCACCCGTAGTGAAGAAGGATGTTCCGCTGCTACAGGTCGACGGCCTGTCGAAGCGCGGTAATTTCAGGGATATCGAGTTCAGCCTGGAGCGTGGAGAAGTCCTCGGAATCACCGGGCTGCTGGGATCAGGTCGCACCGAACTCGCCCTCGCGCTTTTCGGTCTCAATCCGGCCGATACAGGGAGCATTCGCATCGAAGGCCAAAAGATCGTCATTGACAGTGTCGGGACAGCGATGAAGAGCGGCATTTCATATGTGCCGGAAAATCGTCTGCTCCAAGGCCTCGTTCTTCGCCAGTCGGTTGGCAAGAATTTTCTTCTGACGGTACACAGACGTCTTACCGGCAGATTTGGACTCAGGGATTCCCGCAGGCAGAGGGCTGAAGCGGAAAAATGGATTCATGACTTTGAAGTGAAGACCCCGAGCATTGATTCGGTCATAGAAACGCTTTCCGGCGGCAACCAGCAAAGAGTTGTGCTCGCAAAATGGATCGCCACGAATCCCAAGATACTCATTCTTGACAGCCCCACCGTCGGCATCGACATAGCGGCAAAGAGTTCGATTTACGCGACTATCCATCACCTAGCATCCAGGGGAATGGGTATCATCCTGATATCCGATGAGGTGAACGAGCTTATGCACACGTGTAACAGGATTCTTGTCATGCAGAGAGGTCACATAAAGGCTGAATTTTCAGGAGACGGGCTCACGGTGCAGGATGTTTCCTCCGCGATTGTGGAAGACAATGGAGGAGACTGCCGATGAAGCGCATGTTCAAAAAAAGCGAAACATACCTGTTCCTGATAATTATTCTGTTTTCTGTCATCATCACTGCAATCAACAGGAGTTTTCTGACTCTCGAAAATTTTTTCGATCTTGCCAAGAGTTATTCGTTTATGGGGATTATGGCTTGCGGTGTCCTAGTCGTCATCATTTCTGGAGGTTTGGACCTTTCATTTACGGCCATAGCTACGGTCGCCGAATATGTGATGGCCTCGGTGGTCATCAGTCTTGGGGGCAATGGTCTGACCTGTTTTCTCATTGCCTCAGCCCTGGGAATTGCACTGGGACTGATCAACGCATGGCTTGTCTATTATGTCAGGATACCTGCGGTTATCGCGACCATCGCGACAATGAACATCTTTTATGGCATTCTCATCATGGCCTCCGGAGGCAAATGGATTTATTCGCTTCCGGAGTGGTTCAGCTCTTTTGCCCAGGTCCGCCTGTTTTCCCTCGTAAACGCCAACGGCATCGAGTATGGCTTGTCGATCATTACGGTTATATGGATCGTCGTGATGCTGCTTACATCCTTTCTGCTCCGCCATACGGTGACAGGCCGCGGAGTGTACGCCTTGGGCGGCTGTGGATCGGACAGAGGGCCTATCGAACGGGCAGGCTTCAATGTCAGGAGAATACATGCCTTTATATACGCGTACATGGGATTTCTCGCGGGCATCGCAGGAGTGGTTCAGGCGCTCCTAGTGCAGACAGTCGCGCCGAACTCCATTGTGGGCAAGGAGCTAAATATCATTGCCGCAGTCATCCTCGGAGGCGCGAGCATTTCGGGAGGCGCCGGCAGTGTGACCGGCACTATTTTGGGTGTCATGCTAATCGCTATTATGAATAATGGACTTACACTGATGCGCGTTCCGTCATATTGGTCCGACGTTCTCATAGGTGGCATCATCATTGTCAGCGTCGTGGTCAATGCGCTCAGAATGAAGAGGCAGAATGTCAAGGTTATCGACATAGAGGAACAAGAAGTATGGGCAGCCAAAAATTAAAAATACGGTCTTCTCTTGTCTGGTCCGGAGGTACTGCCATTCTCTTCGGGATTCTTGTGTTGGTGCTGCTTCTCATGTGGGGACTCAACCCAACCAGATTTCTGAAAATTAGCAATATCCAGTCGATGGCATTCCAACTCCCTGAGCTCGGCCTGCTCTCTTTCGCGATGATGGTTGCGATGATCAGTGGCGGGACGAACCTCTCCATCATCTCGACCGCGAACCTCTCCGGCATTGTCGCCGCACTCATCATGCAGGCCGCGCAGAAATCAGGCACTCTCGCTCCGGGTATCATTACCGCCTACGCCATTTTAGCAGCCATTGCGGCCTCGGCGATAATCGGGCTCCTGAACGGTTTTCTGATTGCATATATTGAAGTTCCTCCAATGCTGGCGACTTTGGGCACGATGATCTTCCTCAATGGAATCTCTGTTTCGCTTACGAGAGGCTATGTCATCTCCGGTTTTCCCGAGGATTTTCTGTTCATTGGGAATGGCCTTGTCTTGGGCATTCCGATGCCGATCATACTATTCGCGGCCGCGGCTGCTCTTATCGCTCTTCTATTCGACTATACTCCTTATGGATTTGAGCTCTACATGCTGGGAACAAACCCCGTCGCGACCCGGTATGCTGGTGTCAACAATCGCAAAATATTGATGAAGACATATCTTCTTTCGGGAGTTCTGTGTGGCCTTGCCGCAATCATTATGATCTCGCGCTTCAATTCCGCGAAATCCGATTACGGCGCTTCGTATCTGCTTGTGACGATGCTTGCGGCCGTCCTCGGCGGCGTGAGCGTCTATGGAGGATCCGGAAAAGTCTCCGGCATCGTGTTGTCCCTTATTATTCTACAACTGCTCTCGAGCGGGCTGAACCTCCTTCGTGCCAACGCATTTTTTACACGGGTGGTCTGGGGTGTGGTGCTTATTCTCGTGATGATCATCAATAGAATTTCATCGTACATCAAGGACAGGGGATAATCATGAGTGGCAACTATCTGTGCATTGATCTAGGCACTGCCGGCTTGAAGGTCTCCGTCATCTCTGAAGCAGGCCATGAAATCTGCAGTGCGTCGAGAGACTATAACATTGATACGCCTTGGGAGGGAGCTGCGGAACAGGATACAGACTCCTGGTGGAGAGCTCTTGTTGCCTGTTGCGGCGAGATTCGCGAACACAGCAATGACGCTCTTTCGGGAATTATGGGAATAGGCCTGTGTGGGCAAATGCATACACAAGTCTATATGGGTTCCGATGGGAAGCCTCTGCGTCCCGCCATAACCTGGATGGACCAAAGATCCCGTAGGCTGCTCGACGAGATGGCACAAGAGGCGGATGCGCTGAAACTCATATTCGACCAGACCTGCAACAGAGCCTCAACGACCTATACCGCTCCCAACTGTCTGTGGGTCGCGCGGAATCAGCCTGAAGTCTGGCGTTCGACACAGCACATCCTTATCGCAAAAGACTATCTCAAGTATCTTATGACCGGCGAAATGCTGACAGATTACACCGACGCGGCGGGCACAATGCTTTTCAATGTCGCGGCGCGCACGTGGTCGGAGCCCATGTTGAAATTATTTGGCGTCGAGCGTAGAAAACTTCCCGATGCTGCGCCGTCCAGTACAATCATGGGCAGAACTACCCCGGAGGCATCCAGAGCTCTCGGTATCCCCGAGGGCACACCCGTCAATAACGGCAGCTCCGACAATTCGGCGGCGGCTTTAGGCTGTGGCATGGCTGCACCAGGGCAGGCGACGCTGATAATTGGCACCGCCGGCGTGGTGAGTGTTTGCTCTGGCGAACCAAAGGCGGATGCACTTAATAGGATTGCATGCTGGAATTATTGTCTCGACAATACATGGATAAATCTAGGCGTCACGCAGACTGCTGGCGAGTCGTTGAATTGGTTTAAAAGATGCTTTGATCCCCGCGATGTCGGGGAAGCACTCTCTGAGGATGTGTTTCTGGCCTATGACGAAAGCGCGTCGAAGGTGCAGCCCGGTTCGGGAGGTCTTATTTTCCTCCCATACCTCAATGGCGAGCGGACTCCCTATTGGGACAGTTATGCGCGCGGAGTTTTCTTTGGTGCCAACCTGGAAACCAGAAAGCAACACTTCATCAGGGCTGTCATGGAAGGAGTGTCATTCTCCCTGCGCAGCAATGTCGACGCAATCGAATCCCTTGGCGTACAGGTCAGAGAAATCAGAGCAATAGGCGGGGGCCTTCGCAGCAGGACATGGTTGGGCATACTGGCCGGAATTCTCAACAAATCGCTGAAAACCATGCCAAACGCGAATCCGGGAAACATGGGGAATGCCATGCTTTGTGGTATGGCTCTCGGAATCTGGGACTCGGTCGGATCCGCACTTGATGCCTTCGGAGTCCAAAATGCCGAAACGGAGGTCAGCCCGATTCCTGACGAAGCATATGAAAAAAACTATAGAGTATTTCTGCAGCTCTACGACGATTTGAAAGCAACGTTCAAAGTTGCCGTGGAATGAGATCTATATGGAGGCACTATAATGAGTGACAGAATTAAGCCAGAGCTGAAACAGCTGATTGTTGACACTGGCGTGGAGATGATTAGAACAGGTATGACTGTTGGCACTTGGGGGAATATTTCAGTTCGTGATCCGGAAACCGATCTGATGTACATAAGCCCGAGCGGCATGGATTATATGTCGATAAGGCCTCGCCATGTCGTCGTCATGACACTCGGCCTTGAAATTGTAGATGGCGTCGCCGAACCGTCCATTGAGAAGCACATGCACGTTGAAGTCTACAAGACTCGCCGCGATATCAACGCGGTCGTGCATACTCACCCGATTTTTTCTTCGATTTTTGGCGTGGACAGAATGGAACTCCCCGCGGTGAGCGAGGATTTCGCACAGATTGTAGGAGAGAAAGTATGCTATGCTGAGCCATACGAGCTTCCAGGCTCCGAAGCTCTTGCGAAATCTACGGTAAAAGCGCTGAAGGACCATTTTGCCGTTATTTTGCCAAACCACGGCGCTCTGTCTGTCGGTGAAGACATTAGCAAAGCCCTCAAAGTGAGCATGGTGCTGGAGAAAAATGCCCAGATATATTTTTATTCCTTGCTTGTTGGAAACCCGACGCTGTTAAGGTCGGAGGATATCGCATTTATGCAGAAATTCGCGCGGGAAAATTACGGCCAGAAAAACAAAAATTTGGCGTAAAGGGGATTGCTGTATTCAAACTGAGTCCATACAAATGTATGTGCTGCAGCAACAGTGAAAAAGCAAAAAGGTCTGGCTTGCCGGGCTTTTTTGCTTTTTAAACAGGTCTCCTCAGAGATAATTCATGAAAAGCGAGCCTTTTTCAAAAGTTGTTAAGTGAAATACTCTTCTGACGCAAAGAGTGGATAAACCTTGTATAATGGAATTAGCAAGGAAATTAGAAATAGAATAAGTCTTGCAATGAAGAGTATACTGGAATTATGATGTGGTCTCCTGTAAAGAGAAATGTCCACTTAATTGCGTGGCAGGATTCTGTTGTTGATGTTTCATGAGCAAGCCTCCAGTAGTTCGATTGTTTGGTCCTTGAATCCAAAAGCCTCTTTGAAGCAGTGCAAAGGGGTAAAACCACCAAGGATCTTTCGTGGATAGGTATTCATCCAGTCTTGGATCTCTCTAATCCGCGTGTAGCTCACACAGCTGAAATCTGTTCCTTTGGGCAGAAACCTTCGAATAATGCCATTGTGGTTCTTAATGGTCTCCCGCTCCGAAGAACAATAGGGATGAGCAAAATAGAGCGTTGTCCGTGTGTCGTTCGTGAAGATCGAATGCTCAAGCTCCTTGACAAGGGAGAATTCAACACCGTTATAGAGTGTCTTCTCACAGATCCTTAAACCCGAAGGCTAGGAGCCTTCGTCATCGAGCTTATTGAGCACCGCATAGGGACTATAATGATTCTCACAAATCAAGGTGGCGATTCTCCGTACGAGTGCATAGTGCTTACCCGACTTCTGCTGCAGCCCCTTGTACCCCATCTTTGCTTCTGCTTCCAGCTGCGAATGCTCCGCATTATATTCTAATCGTACAAAGAGTAAGCTGCGTACGTCCCATGGAATCTCAGTCTATATTTTGATTTTTTGCAAAACCAAAAATGGCACGACTTCCATGGGACTTTTTTTCTCTCCTGTTTCTTCCCCTTTTAGGTGGACATTTTATGTTACTGCTCACCCCAATAATAGAAAATTCTCAAGTTTTTGTTGACCTATGCGAAATGATGTTGTATAATACGCAATAAGTCGAATATATAGCTTGAAGATAGAGAGGGGCAATTACTTAAGCGGTTTTAATTACATATATGGTAATTATTTGTAGATTACTTCGCCTTGAGTGAGGTCTTGCAACATGAGCATGTTCTGCAGTTGGCAAAATCCATATACCCAAAGCAAACAGAGGGAGGTGAGTAAAGGCATTATTATGGAGGCTTGATAACTAAGATCTTGGATGGATCTTAAGACTTATGAGGAGGCAGATAGATGAAAAGTAAAATGAGGACAACAGCGACTATAATGTTAATGGTAGTCGTGTGCTTGGGAATGGCAGGGGCAGCCCCAAAGAAGATCGTGATAGGAATCACGATGCAGGGAAACCAAAGCGGATTCATACAGTACATAACCGCGGGTATGTGGGAGTGGCAGAAGAGCAATGCGCCAGACGTAACCTTAAAGGTTGTCTTTGCAGATGACGATGCAACGAAGCAGCTGACACAAGTAGAAACATTCGTAGCGCAAAAAGTCGATGCAATAATCATTAATCCTGTGGATAAAGTACAGAGCGCTGCAGCCGTGGATATCGCAGCACAAGCAAAAATTCCGATACTAACAGTCAATACAACGACAGTGAGCAAGAATGCCACAGCCCATGTAGGTTCAGATGATGTAGAAGCAGGCTATCTGCAGATGAACAGAATCATCAAGGTGTGTGGTGAAAAGGCAAGGGTGGCCTATGTTGATGCTGTTCTGGGACACTCAGCTCAAGTAGGGCGGACAGAAGGCTACAAGAAAGCACTAAGTGAACATCCTGGAGCTACTTTGGTTGTTCATGATACAGGGAACTGGTCTGCGGATGATTCGATGAAGCTAGTTGAGAACTGGATACAGAGAGGATTGAAAATAGATGCAATAGCATGCATGGCCGACTGCCAGTTGATAGGGGTAGTAACAGCAGTAAACAATGCAAATCTGATAGGAAAGATTGTGCTTAGTGGAATGGATTGCGACCCACTTATAATGCAATACATAAAAGAAGGAATAGTCGATAGTTCAATATGGCAGGATGGCGTTGGGCAAGGGGCGAATGCAGTCAGATTAGCTATAGATGCCGTAAATGGAAAGAAAATTCAAGATTATTTGCTTCCATTTGAAGTATGTACAAAGGACAATTTAGACCACTATATGCAACTTGCCAAAGAACGCGAAGAATTAGCGAAAAAATATTTTTAAAATACTGGTCTGGGAAAGAATTGCTCGGATAGCACCGAAAATGCTATCCGGGCAATTCAATTAGTCAGAGAATAAAAAGAGGCATGAATTGAATAATGATGTTGTATTACAGATGCGCCATATCGCAATGAAATTCGACGGTGTACAGGTGCTTGATGATGTGAATTTAACCCTGCGATCTGGAGAAGTACAAGCCTTAGTGGGAGAGAATGGCGCTGGCAAATCAACATTGATGAAGATATTGATAGGAATGTACCAGCCCACTGCCGGGGAGATCGAATGCAAAGGCAATACTGTGCGCTTTCGGAATATTAAAGATTCCCAAGAACACGGCATATCGATGATATTTCAAGAATTCAATCAGGTAAAGCATCTGACCGTAATGGAAAACATCTATCTAGGACGCGAACCCTTAACTAAAGCAGGGCTCATGGATTACAAAGCAATGTTTAAACAATCCAAGCAATTGCTTGAAAGCATGGGTGTCGAGATTAGCCCCAATATGTATGTAAGAGAGCTCACGGTAGCAAAGCAACAGCTTGTAGAGATAGCAAAAGCCCTATCAAACAAGGCTGAAATCATAATCATGGACGAACCGACATCTGCACTGAGCAATAAAGAAATAGAGCATTTGATGAACATGATAGGAATGCTCAAGAGAGCTGGGAAATCGATAATATTCATCTCTCATAAATTGGAGGAAATATATAGGATATGTGATTATGTCACGGTATTGAGAGATGGGAAGCATATCTATTCTGGTTTGCTAAATGGCTTAGACGAAAAAGACTTAATAAAAATGATGGTAGATCGTGAAATTACAGAGATGTATCCAAAAGAAAAGGTAAATGCCAAGGATATTGTACTGGAGGTTAAAGGTCTAGCACGCAATGATGAATTCCAAAATATAAATTTTGAGGTCAGAGAGGGTGAAATTTTGGGGTTGGCGGGCTTGATGGGCGCTGGAAGGACCGAAGTAATAGAGACGATTATGGGGATTCGGAAGGCCGATAGTGGGGAAATCTTCATTAGAGGAAAGAGAATTCGGAATAGATTAGCTGCCGATGCAATAAAAAATGGCATCCTTATGGCACCGGAAGATCGGAAAAAGAACGGATTAGTTCTTAAGCTAACCGTAAAGGACAATTTGCTAATGTCAGCTCTCAGGAAGTGCGTAAAAGCAGGCTATATCAGACATAATCTCGAAAAGCAGTATGCCGAATACTATATTAAAGAACTAAACATAAGAGGAACATTGAATCAAATATGTTCAACGCTTTCTGGGGGTAATCAACAGAAAATAGTGCTAGGTAGAGTTCTGAATGCAGATCCGGATCTAATAATTCTGGATGAACCGACAAGAGGGATAGATGTAAAGACAAAAAGCGAGATACACAAATTGATGTCGGATCTAGCAAAGCGAGGGAAAGCCATACTTATGGTTTCTTCGGAAATGGGTGAAATATTGGGAATGAGCGATCGAATAGTTGTATTGCATGAAGGAGAGCAAATGATCACGCTAAAACGAGAAGAAGCAGATGCTAATATCATTATGCAATATGCGATGGGCAAAAAAGAAGTATTGGTGGTATAAAAATGGGCAAAATCGGAAAATGGCCAAAAAAAGAGCGAGCAATGCGCAACATTGGCAACTATGGGATAATAATAGTATTCCTTATCATAGTGGTCTTGTTGTCCATAGCAGCACCGACCTTCATGACATATAGCAACATAATAACAATACTTAGGCAGGTTTCATGCATAGGAATAGCCACTATTGGAGTAGGAATTTTAATCATCATGAATTGCATCGATCTTTCGATTGGATCGATGTTTGCATTATCTGGCATAACAGCTGGCCTCATGGTATCTACGGGTAAGGAAGGATTGGCTCTACCAGCTATAATTGGAATAATTGTCGGAATCGCAACAGGAGTTGTGGTTGGGCTTTTCAATGGAATAATAATTGCAAAAGGCAAAATACCTCCATTTATAGTGACAATGGGCTCGATGTCGATAACTAGAGGTTTGGCGCTGATATTGGCTCACGGAATGCCTGTAGGAAGCTTTCCTGATAGTTTTACATATCTTGGAACTGCATCGATCGATTCAAATAATCTGGTTCCTTGGTCGGTTTTGATATTTCTTTCGGTGATTCTCTTGATGGATTTTTTAATGAAACGCCGACCTCTAGGACGGTATATATATGCAATAGGAGGGAATGAAGAAGCAGCAATGGCTGCAGGAATCGATACTGCAAGAATAAAAATAAAAGCCTACTTATTAGAGGGTGGGCTTGTGGGAATCGGAGCAACACTATTGGCTTCACGCCTTAAGTCAGCAGCGCCTGCTCTGGGAAGTGGATATGAGCTCGATGCAATTGCTGGTGCAATTATTGGCGGAGTGAGTTTTTTAGGGGGCATTGGCAATGTATGGGGAATGGTGCTTGGAGCCGTTATGATAGGCGTAATCAATAATGGTATGGATCTCTTGGGTGTGCAGGCTTTCTATAAGCAAATCGTCAAGGGAACGATTATCATTATTGCAGTGCTTGTTGATAGGAAAAGAGCTGGTAGAGCATAGAGTTGGTCTTGAATAAGCGCTCATGCATCGAAGTATTCCTAAGGGAGGCTGTAAGCAAATAGGGTCTATTGACAGCTATTTCTGTATAGCAGATATAATGCAACCAGGTTGTACGATATGCAACCAAAAGGAAGTAAAATAAATCTATGGCTGAAATACAATCGTTGGCTCGCGGCTTAAAGATACTGGAAATTATGGCCGAGAGCGAATTTGGAATCGGTATTACAGAATTAGCTGAGCAACTGCAGGTGGACAAATCCACTGCTTCAAGGCTTGTTCAAACCCTGGTAAAAGATGGGTTTGTTCAAAGATCAGAGGATGGCAGGACATATACATTAGGACCGACACTTGTAAACTTAAGCCGCAGCGTCATTATGCATATGCCTTTGAGAGAAGCTGCAAAGCCATTCCTGAGAGAATTGGTGGAGCTGTCAGGAGAATGCGCGCACCTGGCTATCTATGCTCAAGGGAAAGCGCTCTATATAGATCAGATGGAATCGCCCTCTACGCTAAGGGTAAATGTAGAGGTCGGACATATGGCGCCGCTGCATTGTACTGCTTTGGGGAAGGCACTATTGGCTTTTGGAGATTATCCAATTCCATATGAATTAGAGGGCTATACTTCGAAGACAATCAAAGATCCCAAAATCTTGCAGAGAGAGCTTCAGCAGGTAA
>Ga0255345_1004629_pt1 | contig 14800 bp, 22 predicted proteins | sample wastewater_treat_6_FD_192415 | JGI IMG/M metagenome (GOLD analysis project Ga0255345, IMG submission 192415) | Wastewater microbial communities from Lulu Island WWTP, Vancouver, Canada - plant20 | ecosystem: Engineered > WWTP > Wastewater > Unclassified | place: Canada: Vancouver, British... | reverse complement strand
TTGACAGATTATCGCTCCGAAGTGCCCAACTTTTCATATACCCATCCGTTACCAACAAGGCGAAGAAAAGACAGCGACAACGAAAATGACTAAGAAAATGGTTTGAGAATGAAAAAAGAAATGACAATGAAAGAAAAAAGATTTAGTTTTTTTGCCGACCCGCAAGAAAAGAAAGCGGAAAGCCAACCCACATTTGGCACATTGCCTTTTGCCCGCCACACGAGCCAACGCTTCGCAAAAGTCAAAGAGCCAAATTTCCCCAACCCGCATTTTTAAAAACATTTTCTATATTTGTATTTTTATAATTTAAGACATCGTAATATGTGTATAATAATAACAGTAACAGAAAAAGCAACCGAAGTAAAGAAGAAACTCACGAAAGCTATGATAACATCAATTTCAGAGAATACCGATGGTACAGCGAGTATTTATCTTAAAAATGAAGATATTTCTTTTGATACAGCAGAAACTTATGATTGGATAATTTCATCGTATCAAAAACTTAAAGACTGAAAACATGGAAAGGTTTGTATTGATCAAAAATAATTTATTTCACAATAACTTTCTAAATATTGATGATGCTCAAAATTATGTAACGGAAAATTTTGAAGCCAAGTTAATAAACAACCAGCTATGTGATAAAAATGGCGATAGAAAGACATTAAAAGAAATTTTTGAAGATAATGCATTTGAGTTAAAGCCATTAAGAAACATCATTGAACCTTATGGCATTGCTGAAAGCGAAATGACAAATGTTCATATTGAAGACGGGCAATTAGTTGTTACTTTAAAAGATGGAACACAAAAGAAAATAAAATACTGAAGAAATGGCGTAACCCGAAAAGCCAATTTAACAGAGTAGGGATTAATTTTTAATACTTTATAATTATGAAAAAGTATCAAAAAGCAAAAGTGGTTGCTAAAAACAACCCAAAAGTTCAGTACGCTGCTGGTTGCAACTCTAGAGACCATGCTACAGTTGAAGCATGTGATCGTTGCAGAACTAGCTATTAAGAACTCGTGTGAGTGTGAGCTGATTAAGTTCGCACTCACTTATTTTTTGAATTCGTTATGGTTGTAAGTTTCAAATATTCAACAAATGATATTTTTTCGATTTATCCGGAATATGGATGTTTTTTCAATGATTTGAATTTGATATTACCGTCTTTTAATGTATTCATTCTTAAAAAATGGTATCATAATGAAAAACAACCTTCAAAAGCTGATTTAAAAACGAATGTGATTTATTTGAGAACAAAACAAATGAAAAATAAAGATATAGGAGCTTGGCTTATACACGAAATTGCCCATTTGTATTTTAATACAAATAGAGGTGCATTTTTTAATAAGCCATATCCAATGAATATTGAAGAAGAGTTCGCATTCAGTTGTCAGTTCCTGTTTTTAAAACAAAAGGGAAATGATTTTAAGCAAATTGAACCAATCATGCAAAATGCTTATGATAGTGTGGATTATACGAAATATAACCCCATTTTTATTGATTATTGGAACACAACAAGTCAAAATAAAATTAAAAATCTATTATGTATATAAAACTTTGTAAGGATTCTTTTTTTCGCCAGTATGGCGATTTTGGTTACCTGGTTAACCGTTTGAGCAGAAATGAAAAAGTTTATAATGAAACAGGTGCAATTTTTTTATCGCATATTCCAAAAACGGTAAAATCATTTGATGATATTTTTAATGAGATTAAGTCTATCTTTTATGATATTGATGAGCCGGATTTGAAAGATGATTTTCTCTCTTTTGTTCAGGAACTTCATGAAGAAAAGTTTTTGATTTTTGGTAAAACAAAAGAAGAAACAAAAATAAAAGAGTATTCTTTTTCTTATAAAAAGCAAAAAGAAAATGAGGGTTTAGCGATAATGACAAGTCTTGATTCTTTTAATGAAAAAGAAAAATTACCTGATGTAACAGAACATTTCAATGCTTTAGGCAAAAAGAATCCTATTTTATTAAGTTTAGAGTTCGAATTAACGAAGAGATGCAATGAACGTTGTATTCACTGCTATATTCCAAATTCGGATAAAGATTTAAATGTAGATATTGATAAAGAGCTTATAAAGAAAATTTTAAAAGAAGCACGTGATATTGGAACTATTGATGTTACTTTTTCGGGAGGCGAACCTTTCTTACATAAAGATATTAAAGAAATACTCCGTTTTGCAGCATCACTTGATTTATCCATTAATATCCTTTCAAATGCATTGCTAATTACTAAAGAAACATGCCATCTACTGAAAGAAGTTGATATCAGTAATATTCAAATTTCGTTGTACAGTATGAATCCTGAAGAACATGATTTCATTACCAAATTCAAGGGTTCGCATAAAAAAACATTAAATGCGATAGAAATGCTGATCGAACATGATATTCCCGTTCAAATATCATGTCCGGTAATGAAAGCTAATAAAAATGCGTATAAAGATGTTGCTAAATATGCTTATTCAAAAGGTGTCAAATCAGGTGTAGATTTTATCATTATGGCTCAGTCAAATTTAGATACTGATAATTTAGCCAACCGATTATCATTAGAGGAAATTGAGGAACACCTTAAAGAACAAATACAAGCAGACGAAAGATATAAACAGCATATACAATTTTTGGTTGATGAACAACCCGAAACGATGATAAAACCGGAAACACCAATTTGTGCAGTCGGCAATAAAATGCTTTGTGTGGGAGCTGATGGTAATTACTACCCCTGTGCTGGATGGCAGGGATATGTAATTGGTAATGCTAAAGAAAAAGGGTTAAAAGAAGTGTGGTTTAATTCTGAAAAGCTTGAGTTTTTAAGAGGCATAACTCATGCTTCATTTCCCGAATGTTTAACCTGTCCTGATAGATTGGCTTGCTCTATTTGTCTTGCCAGAAACTATAATGAAAGTGGAGGCGATATGTTTAAAAATGCAGAATTCTTTTGCAAAGCAGCAAAGTTAAATAATAAAGTAGTCAACGATTATAAAGCGAAGCTAAAATGATTGTTGATGATAATTTAATATTTGTTGAAGGTAGCACTTTTACAATGGGATGTAATAATAATGACGGAAAAGACCCTGCAGAAGAGCCAGAACACGAAGTGAAAGTTTCGGATTTTTATATTTCTAAATATCCAATAACAGTTTTTGATTATTCAAAATTTATTCAAGCCACTAACTACAAAACTTTTGCGGAAAAAGATATTTGGAAATGGACTAAATGGGAGCATAAATGGTCTAAAAAAGTAAATTGGAAATGTAATGAGTTAGGTGGTATTAGGCCTAAAAAAGAGTGGCATTTGTATCCTGTAATACATTTATCTTGGGTAGATGCAATGGAGTATTGCGAATGGCTTTCGAAAAAAAATAAGAAGACTTATCGGTTACCAACAGAGGCTGAGTGGGAGTTTGCTGCTATTGGAGGTGTCTATTCAAAAGGACATAAATACTCAGGCAGTAATTTGCTAAGCGATGTGGGGTGGTTTAAAGATACCGGCGGAATTGCACCGCCTTTCCCTGATGAGAATATTGATATTATTAATTACAAGCCGGAAAACATGATACAAGCCAATGGGCTTAAAAAGCCAAATGAACTTGGGTTATTTGATATGAGTGGCAATATTTGGGAATGGTGTTACGATTGGTATTATGAAAATTTTTATTCAGAATCACCGGTTGATAACCCAATAAAATTAGATTTAGGCAATGTAAAAAGTATGCGCGGTGGTTGCTGGTATAATTATGCTGCAAATTGCCGTAACACATCCAGAGCAGGAGATGGAATACACGACTGGCCCGATGACTGTGGTTTTAGAATTGTAAAATTGACTTAACAGTGGAAGAAAGAAAATTCGTAGTTGATTATTATGTAAGAACCTCTTTTGAAAATCAGAATGAGGAACTGGTCAGTGAATGCCCAAAAATTTCTGTTATAGAAAATATAACAAATAATTACATCGTAAAATGTTTTGATAATATTACAGGTACCTTAATTTGTAAAGGTAATTTAAAAAGTAATGAAACCTATATGGGTCCTCGCCAATGGTTCACCAACTGGCGTATTGAAATTTGGGATTATGAAGAAACCGAGCTGTTGCATACCGATATTTTTAATCCGACAAATAAAGTTGTTTCGATAGTATTTGATTTAGATGAATTAGGAGGCACATTGGCTTGGATTCCTTATGTGGAAGAGTTTCGCAAACATCATAATTGCACAGTGATTTGTTCAACAAAATGGAATAACTTATTTGAGAAAGAATATCCTGAAATAATTTTTGTGCCACATTACACTAAAATTACAAATGCTTATGCCCAATATTGTATAGGAGTAGCGTGGGATGGCAACCCGGTAGTTATGCCCAATGATTGGAAAAAACAAACATTTCAAAAATTAGGTGCTGATATTTTAGGCATAGATTTTAAGGAAATTAAACCTAAAGTTACAATTCCTGATAGGCCAAGACCAATAAATGAAAAGTATGTTTGCATATCGGAATTCGGTTCAGGAAGAAACAAAATGTGGATTTATCCCAATGGTTGGCAAACAGTTGTGGATTACTTAAACAGCAAAGGATATAAAGTAGTCGTAATTAGTAAAGAAATAACCACACTTGCAAATATTATTGATGAGAGTGGAAATAAACCAATTGAAGAAAGAATATGGTTTCTGAAATATGCTGATTTTTTTATTGGCGTGCCGTCCGGATTAGCATGGCTTTCGTGGGCAGTAGAAACTCATGTTGTTATGATTTCAAATTACACGCCTGATTGGGCAGAGTTTCAAACCGAAATAACCAGAATTTCTAATGCACAATGTTTAAATGAAATCGCTGAGGGCTATGATAATCTCACGGAAATAACTGCTGAACAAATTATTCAAAGAATCAATAGTATATCTAAAAAATGAAAAATTGTATTTTTTACATACAAGAATCAGAAGTTGAGCCATTGGGTGCAATGTATCTTATTGCAAAGTTGAAACAGCTAAAATGGAATGTTATTATCGAATTTATTAATGGAAATAAAAAAATTGAGGAAGCTACAATAAATAACGATGTTAATATTGCACTTTTTAGCATTGTATCTGGTAATCATAGCTTTTTTTTAGAATTAGCGAAAAGATATAAAGATTCAGGAATAATTAGTATAATCGGTGGTCCGTATGTGACTTTCTTTCCTGACGGTCTTGAAATATATGCCGACTATTGTGTTATTGGAGATGGAGTATCTGCAATTGAAAAAATCTTAGAGAATAACAACAAAATCAAAAAAGGTATAATCAAATCCTCAGAAATAAATGTTTCTCAATATGACCTGCCAGACAGAGAGGAGTTATATAAATACGATTTCAAAAGAAACCAAAAAATAAAGAACATCATTGCATCTTCTGGCTGTCCATTTAGTTGTTCATTTTGTTATAATAATTTATATAAGAAGTTATATTCTGAAAAGGTTCATATACGCTCTGTTGATAGTATTATTTCTGAAGCTAAACAGATAAAATTTTTAGGAAAAACCGAAATGATCTTTTTTCAGGATGACAACTTTATGTTTTCAATGTCTTGGATGAAAGAATTTAAAACAAAATGGAAAGAATATATTGATTTACCTTTTCATTGTCAAATAAGATTAGATTCAATAAATGACGAAAAACTTAATATTCTTAAATCAGCCGGATGTACAGGTGTTTCGGTTGGTATTGAATGTGCAAACGAGAGTTATAGAATTAATTATTTAAATCGCAAGTTGTCAAATTATAAGATTATTGAAAAATGTAATTTAATTAAAAGTAAAGGGTTAAAGTTAAGAGCATATGTTATGATTGGACTGCCCTTCACAACGATTGATGATGATTTGGATACTTTATCATTTATCCATAATATTCAGCCGACAAGTGTTCGTTCCGCAATTTACTACCCATTAAAAGGAACTGTACTTGGGAATAGTTGTTATGAGTCAAATCTCATTAGCATAGATAGAGTTAAATCAATTGAAAAGCTTCCTTTTAACAATCTATCTGTTTTAAATTTTAATAATGATAGATTAACTCAAATACAATTTCTACAGAAACTATTTCAGTTATTTGTTTTTATCCCTGAACCTGTAAAACTCTTTAAAAGCATTTTTGAAAATAGTAAAGATATAAGCAGCAATGATATGAATATAAATAATATTGCAGATTTTAGTGAGTTCTTAAAAAGGCATTTATATGATAATATTTTATATGCATGAAAGGCATTATAAATAATCGAATAACTATTCTTCAAAAAGAATTGGATGAAATTTATGAAATTATCCAAAAAGAATCTTTTGAACCAACAAATGGTAATCGTGACGAACATTATTCTTTAATGTATTTTCTTTACCTGCAAAAAACTAAATTAAAAACTGAAATTGAAACATTGAAATGGGTTTTAAGTCAAAAATAAAAGACTATAATTTCATAAGCTGGGGTGGATTAGGTGACACTTTGCTGATGACACCTATTTTTAAGCATTTGTCATTGCAAGGTAATACTGTTAAAGTTATAGCAACTAATAAAAAGTATTATGATGTTTTATTTAATACCCCATTTATTAGCGAACTTAAGCTTGAAGAAATTGATTTTTTGCTCATCCGTAAATGTACCACAAATCATAGAATTGATTATCTTGACGAAAAAATTTTGACGTGAATCTAATCAAATTTATTGAAGACTTTCCTGATGAAACCAGCTGTAAACTACATTTTAAGGGGATTCGGGAACAACAAGGGATCATTTGCAAAAGTTGTGGTAGCACAGAACATTATTGGTTACAGGGCAAATGGCAATGGCAATGTACAGAATGCAGATTCCGAACAACACTTCGGAGCGGAACAATGATGGAAAATGCGAAATTACCCTTTAGAAAGTGGTATTTGGCTATGGCTTTCATGAGTTTTTCTAAGAAAGGCTTATCCGCTACCGAGTTGCAAAGGCAACTGGGCCATAAACGGTACGAACCCATTTGGTTCATGATGCATAAGATCCGTAAGGCAATGGGGAATCGGGATGCCTTGTATAAGTTAACCGATATGGTTGAATTTGATGAAGGGTGCTTTGAAACAGAAGTTGATAATGAATCCCGGACATCACTCAAACGTGGAAGAGGTAGCGAAAGACAGGTTAATGTTGCTGTGATGGCTGAATCAACACCTTTAGAAGATATTTCAACTGGCAGAAAATCTAATCATTGCAGATACTTCAAAATGAGAGTGTTAGACTCATATCTAAAAGATGAGATTAACCAGGTGATTGAAGACAATATCGCTGAAAAGACCATCGTGTTCAGTGACAAGAGTACCAGTTATGTGGATATCTCTAATTTTGTCGAGGTTCATATCACAGAAAAATCTTCAAAACAGACTACCGTCACATCATTGCGTTGGGTTCATATTGCAATCAGTAACGCAAAGAGAACATTATTAGGCATTTATCATAAAGTCAAAGGAAAGTATTTACAACTTTACCTGGATGAATTTTGCTACAAATTGAACCGAAGATACTTTGGTGAAAGACTTTTCGATAGACTTACAATTGCTGTGTCTAATAACTACTGGTATAATAACGGATGAGCAAAATTGATTTTAATACTTTTGATCAAAGCAAATTTTTAAGACCATGTTACTCAAATTTATTTCCTTCATTATTTTTTGAAAATACTAATGCAAGTAAACTCATGGGGCAAATGATTGGTTTAGAAATAAATGAAACGAAACCAGTAATCCAGTTAACTCAGGAAGAAATAAATGAAGTGGATGTTTTTATTGAAACCAATAACTTATCAAACCTTATCACTATAAATCCATACACCGATGATAACCCTAACAAAGAATGGATAGATGAAAACTGGATTGATTTAGTAAGTAAGTTAAAAGCTAATGGTTACAGTATAGTACAACTTGGAAGGGAAGATCATCCAAAAATAAAGGGCATTGACTTTAACATTCCTTTTTCAATCAGATTTAGCATGGGTTTAATATTTAGGTCAACTGTGTTTATTGGAATTGATTCTTTTTTAAATCATGTTGCTGCTGCATTAAATGCTAATGCTATTATTCTTTTCGGTCCAACTATTCCGTCAGTATGGGGGCACGAGACCAGTGTGAATTTATACATGAATTCGGATTGTTCTCCATGTGTAGACATTTTATTCAAGCTAAAATGTCCTTTTGATAAGAAGTGCATGAGTTGTATAACTCCCGAAATAGTGTTAAACGAGTTAAAAAAACAACAATAAATGAATAGTGTAAAGATAAACATAAGCATTGGAGAACTATTTGATAAAGTCTCTATACTTGAAATTAAGTTAACTCGAATAAAAGATAATCTCAAACAAAGAGAAATAAAAAATGAATTAAATCATTTACTTCCAATTTTTAATGATCTTGAGAATAAAGCAACAGAACTTTTTAAAAACCTAAAAGAAATAAACGAAAAACTTTGGGATATTGAGGACAAAATCCGTATCAAAGAAAAAGAAAAAGTATTTGATGATGAATTTATTTCATTAGCAAGAAGTGTTTACATTACTAATGATAAAAGATTCGAATTAAAAAATGAAGTAAACCAGTTATTTGGTTCTGATTTGAAAGAAGTAAAATCTTATGAAAAATACTAAAGAATTCATTATAAAAACATCTGCAGGAGGGCTTGGCGACCATTTGAGACTAACCACTATTCCTGAATTAGCTTCAAATAATGGATTTGAATGCTACTTAGATGAAAGTAATAATTACAGTAATAAAGATATTTTTGATGTTGTTTGGAAAAATCATCCATTTATATCGGGGATAAAAAAATCAGATGATGCTTTAGATTTAACAGATGCAGCTTATCGCATGATAATGGCAGATAGATTTTATAAATCAAAACTTAGCTTTATAGAAAACATAGAAATGATTTATGGCTTTCATCCAACTAACAAAACGCCAAAGCTTTATTTTAGTCCTCAAAATTTAGCTTTTTTTAATGATAAAGTATTGGTTGATTTAAATTGCAAAACTCACTTTTATCATTATCAATTAGACTTGGGAACATTTTTACCATTATTAATTCAGCAACTGAAACCATATAAGCCTCATGAAATTGTTGTTTTGGAAATACCAGGGATAGATAATTTTAATAAATACATACCATGCTATGAACAAATACCAACTAAGAATAAGTTGTTTTCTAATTCACTTAAAGAAGCAGCAGATATTTTATGTAGCGTTAAATATGCTATTTTGTTACATAGTGGTTCGTCTTCCCTTTCCTGTGCATTAAATAAACCCAGTACTACCTTAATAAGAGATACCGAATATAACTATTACAAAAAGTGTTGGAATAATTGGTTGTTTGAACCTACCGCATACAAAGTATTTGAATCTCACATTAAAGTTTAAAAATGAATGAAAGAACTTTCTCAACGTGCAAATATCTTATATCGGGATTTTAATTCTATTCCTGTTCTAATATACGAAGATCATCGTTTTGCAGTAAATGTGTTATATTACTATTATGCTAAAACTGGTATAAATAATCTGAATGCTTTTATTTTTGATAAACACTGTGATTTAAGAGATGTAAGCGAAAACAGTATAAATAAATGTTCTGAAATCAAAAGTTTTAAGGAGTTATTTGATTTTGTTGAATTTGATTTAAGCGAAGATGATAACGACTGGGTAAAAGGAGCAATGAAATTAAATTTAATAAAAAATTATTATCTGTTTTTTGCACAGCGAATTATAAACATTGACGAAAAGAATTACAATGTCGAAAAAAATCATATTATCAACTATGTGTCTAATGATAACATTGATACTATAGTTCAGAATCCAAACATAGTAAAAGAGCCGTACTTTGTTGATTTTGATTTAGATTGTTTTTCTTATTCGGTTAATGATAAGATAAAAGCAATGAATTTTGAAGAAATTAAAAATCATATTCAGTACGATAAATACAAATCTTTTTATAAACAATTAATATCCGGCGCTTCATTTATTTCAATGTGTTTCGAAAGTGATTTTTGTGGTGGAATTAACGAGTCAAGGATGATATTTAATAACATAAACAATCTTTTCTTTGAAAATAAATTATGTTAATTTTTGATTCACATATCCACGTTGGTCAATTCTATGATAAATACTATTCACCCGAATATATTGTGTCTTTTCTAAAAGACATGAATATACAAAAAGCTATAGTTTCATCAACCACAATTTGTGAGGAAAACTATGAAAAAGTTATTTCTGAAATCACTGAACTAATACAGATAGCTGGTAATAAAATTTTTCCTATGCTATGGCTCACTCCCAAAATGCTCAAAGAAAACAAACATTATCTTTTTCTTGAATCAGGTGTTGATTGGAAATGCGTTAAAGTTCATGGGTTTATTCACAACTGGCATCCCAATGGCAAAATACTTCAACACGCAATAAATATTGCAAGCGAATTAAAAATTCCTTTTCTTTTTCATACTGGCGGCATTGAACGTTGTGATGCTGGTGCATACTTGAAAGTAATTAAGAGAAATTTTCAACAACAATTTATTTTAGCACATGGACGACCTATTGAACAGGCAATTAATGTTCTTAACCAATGTTCAAATGCATGGGTTGATACGGCTTTTATGCCAATTGAAGACATAAAAAGATTGGATAGTAAAGGATACATTGATAAAGTTTTATTTGGTACAGATTTTCCAATAACTATTTATAATGACAAAGATTTATCTGATACTGATTGGTATCAAAACCGCATTTCTGAAATTATTAATACAATAGGAATTACTAAATTTAAAAAAATAAGTGAAGAAAATTTTAATAAACTTTTTTGCTAACCCACGCAGCCAAGCACAATGGCAGGTCACACAAGCTTACGCTACACCGAAACCTGCCATAGAGCTTGTCTGTCTGCCAACGCAGACTTTGCCGACACTAAAAAAACTAAATCTTTTAAGACAGAGAAAACGGAATGTCTAAATTGAAAAAATATCTCAAACCATTGACAGACAAGAACGCCCAGTTGGTAACACGGTATATAAAAAATTGGGCAGATAGTGCTAAATTTCAAGTGTGTAGCTCGCATTTAACTTTGTGCGGTTTGACAGTGAATCGCTCCGTATTGCCCAACTTTTCATATACCCATCCGTTATGGGCAAGTTAAGAAAACAGAAACCAAACGGTCAGCGAACAAGAGAACCACCTTAAAGAAATGTTGTTCTCTATGAAGATATTATTTGACATTAAAATAAAAGTGAAGTCCAGAAATCACTAAAAAAACGGGGCGGATCCGAAAAGCCATAATCGGAATTATTAAACAATAAAGTAAAATGAAAAAAATAATGATAATCATTGGAGCAGTTTTGTTTGCTTCATTTTTAATTACAAGTTGTGGTGGTAATAAAACTGATGAGAAATCAGATGAAACACAAAACAACGAACAGACTCAAACTAAAAAAGAAGAGGGGCCACTTGGCACAGTAAACTATTCTGAATTTAATATAGGCAATCGTGATAAAGCCTATTTCAAAATGGTGGATGGCGGAAGTACGGAAATCAAACTTGGTGAATATGACATGATTAATGTAACTGCCGAATTTGAAGTTGTTAAAACTTTTACTGGCAAACTTGGCGAATATTCAACTGAACAAGCTTTTGTTTCCTTAGTTGCTTTAGACAATAATGGAAATACAATTAAACTGTCTTCCACAACCAATGGAGAAATGAGACCAGATGGTGATAGTGATGGTGCTCAATTTGCAGACTTTTTAAGAGGCGAACCTGGATATAAAGCTAAATTTGTATTTAGTGGTAGCATAAGTAAAGAAGGTTCGTTTGAATCTGACAAAGAAAAAACGATTGAGGCGGCAAAGAATATTGCAGGTTTCAAAGTTTTAACAGATGGACTAAATTATTAAATTAAAAAGTTGTTTTAATTGAGAAGGCGAGAAAAAAGAAACTTGCCTTCTCAATTTTAAATTCGATAACCATGAGTAATAATAATGATAATAAAGAGAACATGAATAAAATATTAGATACACTTCATTCCCAGTTTGCAGAAAACCAAAATCATCACCAAGGCATCTTTATTCAATTCCTTATTGCATTATTTGCAATTTTTGGCATATTTGGTTATGTTTATACTCATACCAGTTCTGAAATTTCAGCAATACAAACTGTAGTAGGAAAAATTAATGATATTGAGCTTTACTCTCTTACAACTTTATTAATAACTTCTGTTATTGTGCTTGCAATTTTGACTTTGCTAATTGCAATTATTCTAAATTTAGGATATGGTTTTCGTAGAGACCAACATTTAAACAAAAAAATCAGACAGAAGTATTTGACAAACGGAGAATATGAAGATATTTTTGGTAGACTTTACAATTCTGACAATAAAAATATATGTGATTTCCTGCCAGATTTTTACAAAATATTTTATTGGTTTATTTTAGGTTTTCAAATCATTATTTTCCTTACAACATGCTGCAAAGAGAAAATTTTGCAATTCGAAAATAACAGTTTTGCTTTTTTGATGTTATTACTGGACTTTTCACTAATTTTGGTTTCTGTGTGTTTGTTCTTTCTAACATATAAAAAATATAATGACAAACTTAAAAATGCTGAAAAATAACCAGCCCATAACCGGCGGTATATTTTATTGCCGAGAAAGTGCTGTAATCAACGGCTGTGGCTCGCTTCAAACTTTATCGTGGTTTGACAGTGATGTACTCCGAAGTCGGCAACAAAAACATACCGCTGTCCGTTATAGCCAATTTTAACAGCACTTTCAATGACCTTTGGAAGTAGAAATAAAAAAAGGTAACTTTTAAAGTGCATGTCAATATTTAGCACAAGATTCGTTACATAAAATAAGTAATAGAAAAACAACATATGAGCAAATATAAAATCATAAATAAATTTATATTAAATTCTTCACATAATGAGTTAATGACATCTCTACATGTGAAGTTGGAAGCAAATCAAAAAATAGATTTGCATATGAACAATTCTTTTATTTTAGCCGATAATATCGAACTTGGATTTGCAAACAAAATATCTCTATAGCAGTTTGGATTAATGTACTAATTTATAAAAATTTAATTTATGATTTGTAAGTTTAAAAAGAACCTATTAATATTTCTGGTATTAGTTCTAATGATTTCATCATGCACTTTGATGAACCGTGTTTTTCAAAGAAAACAGATTTCTTCATACAAATGCCATTCTTCATATTGTAAACTTTATACTGCAAAAGATAGCGTAATTATAAAATATTTTCGTGAACTCGTTCAGGTTTGCGGAATTAAAAATTATGATACAATCTTAAGTATTGGAGCAGGTTCTGGTGGACGTGAATTTTTGATTTCTCTATATACCGATAATGTTTTGTTTTACCTTGAAGATATTGATACGTCATGTATTTCACAAGAGAAAATATCAAAAATCTACTACCCTCATTACTCCAAACTGAGAGGAAAACCAATTACAAATAGGTTTGTAACAATACAAGGCAGCGATACTTTAACAGGAATGGATTATTTGTCTGTGAATAAAATATTTATTTCAAATGTTTTCCATCATTTTACTAATGATAAGGCTATGATTAATGAATGTACTCGCGTTCTGAGAAAAAACGGAAAACTGATTATCACTGAACATGTGTTGAAAAAAAATAAAAAATCCTATAAATTTTGTGATTATGGTGGGTATTATAAAACTGAAGAAAATTTTATAAATGACATTATAAAAAATGGTTTTTTATTAAATTCTGTTATCAGAGAGGGGAAATACTGGCGTATTTTTATTTTCTCTAAAAAATAATAGCGTCCAAAAATTCTTTGGTTTTGTGTAAATACAAAATATAAGAAAATTACACTTAAATTGTGTTTTTTACTATTTTCAAAAAGTAAAGAACATATAACTGCCTGATAATCAGCTTCAAGATTTTAATCTTATTCTGTTTTAACCAAAGCACTAAAGTGCTGATAATAAGCAATATATGTTTGTAAATATTTTGATTGATTAGTGCTCTTCCTTTACATTTAAAGAAATAAAAAATGTTCAAATTATAGACATGTTAGATATATAAAAGATGTAGCAATTTTATAAAAACCAAAACTTGAAATTTATTTACGTTTTTTTAAACGCTTCCTATTATCGCTGAACTTTTTCCCTTTTATTACTGGAAAGAAAAATAACTAAAGGCTTGAAGAACGAATTTAAGAAATTAACTGACGGAGAACAATTTTTAAATATTGATTTTAAAATCCATAAAAAAACAGGCTATAACAACACCTATATGTAATGTGGAAATTAGCCTGTAAACGTTCGGGCAGAACGCTTCCGAACACCGCCAAATTTTTACATTTGGCTTTTGCGACAAAGATTAAAAACAAAATCTAAAAATTTGGCTTCGTGGGAACTTTGATAAGGTAATTTCTATTCCTATTCCACACTCCACATAGCCGCAACCGTTATAATTGCGAAAGGAAACACCAATCACTTGATTATCAAACACCTGAAAAATTATTTAAAAAAATTGTGTAAAACACTTGAAAGTTTCAAAAAAATCTTTAACTTTACAAAGTTAAAGATTTAAGTTCTTTGAAAAATAAAATATTAACAAATTAAAAAAACTGTCCTAATAAAAGGGGACACTTAAAACAAAACATTCGTAAATACAAATATTTTTACTTCTTTTTATTTTAGTTATTTATATGATATATTGGATTATATAATATTTATTTGAATTAAATCAAAAAATAATATACGAATGTTATAATTTTAATATA
>Ga0255345_1004625_pt1 | contig 14819 bp, 8 predicted proteins | sample wastewater_treat_6_FD_192415 | JGI IMG/M metagenome (GOLD analysis project Ga0255345, IMG submission 192415) | Wastewater microbial communities from Lulu Island WWTP, Vancouver, Canada - plant20 | ecosystem: Engineered > WWTP > Wastewater > Unclassified | place: Canada: Vancouver, British... | reverse complement strand
TCGGAGTAATAATATTAGGTATTTATTCATTTTTTTATTTACCTGTCGATTTTTTTCCAAAGCTTGAACCGCCTATCATTACAGTATTTACCTTTTACCAGGGCGCAAATGCTTCGGATATAGAGGAAAATATTACAAAGAGACTTGAGGATAATTTCAGCACTCTGACAAATCTTAAAAAAATTACCTCAACATCAAAAGAAAACACTTCGGTTCTGATGCTTGAATTTGAATGGGGGAAGAATCTCGATGAAGCTACTAATGAGGTCAGGGATGCTTTGGGCAGAGCGGAAAGATACCTCCCTGCTGACGCTGAGAAGCCTGTAATATTCAAATTCAGCGCATCAATGGTACCCGTAATTATTTACTCCGTGACTGCCGATCAGAGCTATGCGGCCTTAACTGATATTCTTGACAATAAAGTTGTAGCTCCGTTAAACCGTATCGACGGTGTAGGGTCTGTTATGATGATAGGTGGCCCTATAAGAGCCGTCATGGTTGATATTGATCCCCGTAAGCTTGATGCTTACAATCTTTCGCTTGAACAGATTGGCAATGCTCTCCGCACTGAGAATATTGACATGCCTGCCGGAAATATCGAAATGGGGATGGTTAATTACCCGGTAAGGGTCGAAGGCAGATTTACAAACAGCGACCAGGTAAAGGATATTATTATTTCAAATGTCAATTCAAAAGTTGTTTATCTCAAAGATGTAGCTACTGTCAGGGACGATTTAAAGAAGGCAACTCTTGATGATAAAACAAACGGCAGGAAAAGCGTAAGGCTGATGGTTCAGAAACAGAGCGGCGCAAATACTGTCCAGGTTGCAAAAGATGTTAAAGCAAAGCTGGCAGAAGTTACCGGATCGCTGCCTGAAGATGTAAAAATTGAAACCGTTATCGATACTTCCGATTATATACAGAAATCTATCAGCAACCTCACCGAAACCATATATTTCGCTATTTTATTTGTAATTCTGATAGTTTTATTCTTCCTCGGAAGCTGGCGGGCAACATTTATAGTTTTTCTTTCAATTCCCACCTCACTGATTGTTTCATTTATTTACCTGTTCCTGACAGATAACAGCTTGAATATTATTACACTCAGTTCGATATCTATAGCCATAGGCCTTGTAGTTGACGACGCCATAGTTGTTCTTGAAAATATTATCAGGAACATGAAAAAAGGAAGCTTCCCACGTGAAGCTGCAATTTATGGAACAAATGAGGTTGCAATGGCTGTAATTTCAACTACATTAACAATTATTGCCGTATTCCTGCCTTTGACAATGCTCGGAGACCTTACTGGCGAGATCTTCGCACCACTGGGAGCTGTGGTAACAATAACTATAGCCACTTCGGTAATTGTATCGCTTACATTGACTCCGATGATGGCTTCAAGGATACTTAAAATTTCAAAAACAAAGAAAGAAGCAAAAGGCATTGGCGCCAAAGTTGCCGGATTCAATGAGAAAATAATTTCGGCGATTGATACATTTTATGAGAAGACCCTGAAATTTGCAGTTAACAACAGACCGCTAATTATTATCATTGCAGTTTTAATTTTCGGCTCTTCTTTATTCCTGATCAGCCGCGTGGGGTTTGAATTCATGCCGGCATCTGATAATGGCCGGATAAGCGCACAGGTAGAGTTGATAGAAGGCACCAGGCTTGATATCACCACTCAGCTTGCCCGTAAAATAGAAGCAATCGTCAAAGAGAAATACCCGGAAATAGAAATAATTTCAACAAGTGCAGGATCAGCAGAATCGGGAAGTATGCTTTCAATCTTTCAAAAGTCAGGTAGTTACATAATTTCTTTTATTATGACCCTTCCTCCTGTTGAAGAAAGGACAAGAGATATTTTTGAAATTTCCGATCTTTTACGCCAGGACCTGGCGGGATTTCCGGAAATTGTCAAATATTCTGTTAATCCGGGGAGCATGACTTCCTCTATGTCGTCTTCATCATTCGGGATGAGCGTGGGAGGCGGCAGTACTATCGAAGTAAAAATCTTCGGACATGACTTTGATAATACAAACCTTGTTGCCGAACAGGTTTCATCTGCATTAAAAAAGATCAGGGGCACAAGAGATGTAACAATCAGCAGGGATAAGGAGAAACCTGAACTTCAGGTAAAACTCGACCGCGATAAAATGTCGAGCTACGCGTTAAGCACCGCTATGGTCAGTTCAGCAATAAGAAACAGGATTAATGGCCTTACTGCCACACAATACAGGGAAGAAGGCGAAGAATACGATATCATTGTTAATTATGATGAGTCATTCCGGCAATCAACAGTTGATCTTGAAAATATGACTATTCAGAATATGAGAGGGCAATTCATCAGGTTAGGCGATATTGCTTCCGTAGAACAATTTTTCAGTCCACCTAATATTGAAAGAGAAAATAAGGAAAGGCTGGTCAGCGTTACAGCCTCACTTACTCAGACTGATATCTCTTCCGTTACCTCGGAACTCGGCAAACAGGTATCTCAGATGAATATTCCTTCTGAAATTGATATTGAATATGGAGGAAGTGCAAAAGATATGCAGGACAGCTTCAGGGATCTGATTCAATTATTGGTATTAAGCATTGTTCTTGTTTATATTGTTATGGCTTCACAGTTTGAGTCTTTCAGGGAACCATTTATAATTATGTTTTCACTGCCTTTTGCATTTACAGGAGTATTTCTCGCTCTGTGGATTTCGGGCACAACACTGAATGTAATTTCATTTATAGGAGCGATAATGCTCGTTGGAATCGTTGTGAAAAACGGGATTATCCTGGTGGATTATACCAATCTCCTTCGCGACAGAGGTGTGTCTCTTAAAAGTGCGGTTGTACAGGGTGGACGTTTAAGGCTGCGTCCAGTTCTCATGACATCCCTTACAATGATCCTGGCCATGATTCCGCTGGTGCTCTCCAAGGGAGAAGGATCCGAAATATGGCGGCCTATGGGTATTTCACTGATGGGAGGATTGACTTTCTCAACGTTGATAACTCTTATTGTAATACCTGTTATTTATACTATTTTCGGTGCAGCAAGAATGAAAAGAGAAAGAAAGAACAATCCGTCAAATGATTAAATAGAACATATAAATGAAAGCAGTATTTATTTCACATAATCAGGCTCTGACAGAGGAAGTTGAGATAATTTTTAAAAAACTTGCTGTCAAAGGGTTTACTCAATGGACTGAAGTAAAGGGCGCCGGAAGCATATCCGGCGACCCCCATATGGGAACTCATACCTGGCCATCATTAAATAACAGTATCCTTGCAATAGTCGATGACAATAAAGTAAAGGATATCCTGAAGGGGCTCTCTGAATTGAACAGTGAAGTCGAAGAACAGGGATTACGGGCTTTTGTCTGGAATATTGAAGAAACTATCTGAATTCATGGTTTGTTCTTAAAACAGGTTAATCCAGAAGTCTTACAAGCTACTGAGATTGAATAAATTGAAAAAGAAAATAATAATCATTTTTTATATATATTTATATTATAATCACAGAATTTCACGGTAAATAATTGGGCGTATTTTTATGAATAGGTTGCTCCCTCAAAGATAAGGTTTTTATTTCCCAGTAAGGGGTATTTCAGTCTCGTGAACTCCTGCATTGTTTCAAGTATTAATGGAAGCTGTCGTTTCTTTTTCAACTTAACCTTTATGGCTTTTTCACCTATTTCAATGTCAGCACCATTCAGGACAAATTTATCATACAACGTCTGCGCTGTGCTATTGGAATACCTTTCCAGTTCCCTGGCAAATAGTCTGTACAGGTTATTGGCCAGTATTGACATGGTCAGGTCAAAATCGACTTTAATCACCATGGATGAAGAAACCAAGTTAAGATGAAAGAAATCAATCTGCTCTGAGATTGTTTTTTCGATCATCCAGCGACGGGCATATTTTCGGATAATCTGCTCGACAGGCAGATCTGTATCGTTGGTAATGATAATGGCCGGTTTGACTTTCCCGTTGCCGGTAATGGTAATTTGTCGGATATCTTTGTCATAGCCTTTGAGAAAGACCATCTCGTCAAAGACTTTTAATATCCGCTGTTTGTTCCCGGCACATTCCACCCGGATGGTTTTCCGCCCTGAAGCTGAAAGGTTATAAATGCGCTCCAGCAGCAGCTTACCCCTTCGGCGGATGGTAATAAATTTAACCTGGCCCTGATCCAACTTTCTCAGGTTTTCATAATTGGTGAACTTGCTGTCAAAGATTATGTACCTGAGTTTGTTTTCTCTCTTTTTGTCGCCTGCACGGTAAAAGTCAAGGAATTCAAGAACCACGTCACTTTCATCTTTTTGCAGAACATCAGCGCTTCCATAATCGATCAATCCACTATCGGGATCACTGGCCAGAACAGCCAGCATGCCGGAAAGTGCCTTCCCCCGTTTCCCCGACCAGTTGTTTTCCAGATGGCTGTCATCACCCCAGTAGGGTATTGTAGTGAAGTCCAGGTTGGCAGTATCATCGAGCAATCCATGGCGAAGCCACAACTGATGGAGTTTTTTGAGAAAGCTACGATTCATCCGGGTGGTTACACGATCGGAGTAGGAGGTATACCAGGCTGCTTTCGGAAGCACATTCAACCCCGCAAACAAGCCCATCCCACGGTCCATGCACCAGGTATCGTCCGAGGAGTAGCGCCGGCGGTTGGCCAGCTTCAGGGCCAAAAAACACATGATCGAGCAGGTCTTGTCAATGACCGACGTCTGGGGATAATCAGACCGGGCAATAACCGTATCAATTCCATATCGCCGGATATAAGCCAGGAACATCAGTATGCCTGCATTGGAACTCTTAAAGGTTTCAGGGGTAAAACGCAAAGGAATGGATTTCTCAGCTTCCACCTCTACCTTGGCCAACTGCTGCTTTACAAGCTTAGAACGCCTGGGAAGACGGGAGAACCCTTCCGCGGCCAGAATGTTGTAAATGTTCTTCTCGGAAAGCATATGACCCAGACCATCCAGGGCAACTTTAATCTCAGGAACAGAATAATACTTTTTACGCATATCGATAATTATGGCCTTGGCATCGTTGGTATGCACCGAGACTTTCCGGCCCGGAGAGTTTTTAACAAAGAAAATGCTATCCCCGGGATTCATCAGAAGCTTTCTGCGAAAGTCCGAAACCAGGGAGGTAAAAGCACGGTAGGTATAGCCAAAACGCTGAGCTACCTGCTGAGCCGGAACCCCGTCAATGTAATACATCCTGAGTGCTTCGTACTGTTTGTGAGCCACTGAATTGGGCATTTCGAAGAATAATTTAATGTCCATAATACGGTATATTATTGCTGTGATAAATATAATATGATATTACAGAATAACAATGATCGTAACGCATGTATTTATTAACAAATTGTATGATAAGTGTTTAATAAGAATAGAAAAAATAGAGAAATAAACACAATCAGTGTTGATAACCGTAATAAAATACTAATGTACCGTATTGAAAAATCAAGATTAGAATTTAATTTTCATGTATATAATTGAAATTCAATAATTAAAACTCGATTGATAGCGTGCCGGGGAAAGACCGATACGGTTAATTAATGACGTGAAAATCTGTGATAATATATATTAATGTTATAGTTTCATTATTAACTTAACAATTAAAGCTATGATCCGGGAAAGTTTAATTGGTTATATTGAGCAGAGTATCAGGCAAAACTGGGAAATTGAAGCCTTGTCAAATTATCGTGAACAAGGATTAACTTACAGGCAGATAGGTGAAAAAATCCTGATGTTTCACACTTTCTTTAAAAATACAGGCATCAAGGAAGGCGACAAGATAGCGCTTGTCGGAAGAAATTCCGCCAACTGGTGCAATGTTTACCTTACCACTGTAACCTGCGGCGCCGTAATCGTTCCTATACTTCCGGACTTTAAACCTGACGACCTTATAAATCTCATTAACCATTCAGATGCAACTCTTTTGTTCGTTGATGATAAAATTTATGAAACAATTGATGCAGGTAAAATTCCCCAGGTAAAAGCAATAATTTCTCTTGACAATTTTAATATGATCTCTGCAACGGATGCCGGCATTAAGGAGAAATACCTGTCGATTGAACAAAAATATCCGGAAATTTATCCTGATCTGAAACCTGAAGACGTAAAATTTCCGGGCATTACAAATGACAAACTGGCTGTTATCAGCTATACAGGCGGAACAACAGGCTTTTCAAAAGGTGTAATGTTGACGCATAACAGCCTTGCTGCCAATGTAAGGTTTGCCCAGAACCACATGCCGCTTAAACCGGGCGATCCTGTAGTTTCATTTTTGCCTCTGGCCCATACATACGGATGCGCTTTCGAATTTCTTTTCCCGTTTACAATCGGGTGTCATATTACAATCCTTTCAAAAACTCCATCCCCGCAAATAATTGTCCAGGCATTTAAAGAAATAAAACCCAGACTCATAATCTCAGTGCCACTCGTTATAGAAAAAGTTTTTAAAAGTCAGTTGCTGCCGGTAATCAGCAAACCTAATATGAAACTTCTCCTTGCAATTCCCGGAATTAATAAAATTCTTTATAAAAAAATCAGGGAAAAGCTGTCTGATAGCTTTGGCGGCAGATTTCATGAGATTGTTATCGGCGGCGCTCCATTTAACCCAGAAGCCGAAAGGTTTTTCAGAAAAATCGGGCTGAATTTTTCAGTCGGCTACGGAATGACTGAATGCGGGCCCTTGATAAGCTATACATCCTGGGATACCACAAAGCTGGGTGCATCGGGGAAGCCTGTCGATACTCTCGAAGTGACTATTGATTCATCCGATCCGTTGAAAGAGGTTGGAGAAATACTTGTCAGGGGCGAAAATGTAATGCTCGGATACTATAAGAACGAAAAAGCCACAAGGGAAATAATTGATGACAAGGGCTGGATGCATACAGGCGACCTTGGACTAATGGATAAGGATGACAACATATTCATCAAAGGAAGAAGCAAAAGCATGCTTCTTGGCCCATCAGGTAAGAATATTTTTCCTGACGAGATTGAAGCTGTTATCAATAATATGAATTATATAACAGAATCAGTTGTTATTATGGAGGATAATAAACTTATAGGACTTGTTTACCCCGATTATGAAGCAATAAAAAAGGATAATATTTCAGAAGAACAACTTCAGATAATTCTTGAAGATACAAGAAAGGCTGTCAATGAAAAGATACCTGATTTTATGGCAGTGCACAAATTCAGGATTCACCAGGAAGAGTTTGAGAAAACTCCGAAAAGGAGCATTAAAAGGTTTTTGTATATGAATGTGTGACTTTTAAAGAATCTTCAAGAGATTCATATTTATCCAGTGAAATTAAAAATGATTTTATTCAATTTTAATACTGCAATTAGGATATCAATTATTCATGGGTAAATTATTCCAAATATAAAAACCGTAAACAAATGATATAAATAAATCCATAAACCAGGGAAAAGGGAAACAAGGATTATAGATTGCCTGCAAAGTACAATATTGTTTTGGATGAATACCCGGAAAATCAGATATGAGCTTCAGAGACAATTAATTCTGGATAAATCCCTTGAGTTATTTAGCCGGAAGGGATTTGCTCAAACCTCTATTGTTGATATTGCAAAAGAGTCTGACATATCAAAAGGTCACTTATACCATTATTTTTCAAGTAAGGATCAACTTTTTGAAGAAATTCTGGTAAGTAGCTTCAACTCCATTTTTAAATATTTTAATGTCAATGATCATAATATTATCACACCAGGAGAATTTGAAGATTTTATTTTAAGAGTTTTCAGATCACTTGAACAAAATTATCTGAACTGGAAGCTGATTTTTCAATTATTTACCCAACCTGAGATGTCCGAAAGGGCTATCGCTTTTATTGAATAAAAGCGAACCGGTAATAAAATTCAGAAACACTATTTCGGCCTTCTTCGAAATGAAGAATAAAATAAATCCAGAGATCAGGACTACTTATTTTGTCTCCATGATATTAGGAATTGCTGTCACTTATCTCCAAAATCCCGCCAGATATCCTCTTAGACAGATAGCTGAAATATTAATCGAAGAATTTATAAAAAATTGAAAGAACTTGTATTCTGCTCATAATGGTTAAACAATACAGATAAGGGATTATGTGAAGTAGAGGTATGAAAATCACTCTTATAATTGAAATGATCCTGAAAGGGGTATTTACAGGTGTTATAACCGGATTAACCGGCGCATCGGACATTATGGTTGTTGTTCCTCTGGTTAATTTACTTCCGGGATTCTCATTTCATGAAGCTATTGTACAAGCCTGATGATTACGGTAATTTCTTCCTTAGCTATCTGTAGTTTATTTCACACATGGTAATATAGACTTAAGAGCTGGTATATAAACAGTAATAGGATCAGTCGTCGGAGCCCGGACGGGAACAAAATCTGCTATTAACATGTCAGAAATAAGCCTGGGTGGCGGATTTGGAATTTTTATGGCAATTATAGGCATCGTGATATGGAATAGAGGAATAAATAACAAATCATTCGCAAATTCATCGAAAAACCAGATAAAACTTGAAACTAAGACTCAAAAAATATCAACAGCTCTGATTTTAGGTTTCTTTGTGGGCATTATGACTGGAATTTTTGGTTCAGGAGGTGGAGCTATGATACTTCTGATTCTGATTTTCATTTTGGATTTTCCCATTCATCTGGCAATTGGCACTGCATCGCTTCTAATGACAATAACAGCCTGTTCGGGTGCCGTCGGATATGCAATACACGGTAATGTCCAGTCACTTGCAGGATTAATTATTGGCATCAGTGCTGCAATAAGTGGTGTGGTTAGTGCAATATTCGCTAATAAAGTTAATGAGCAGATTCTGTCTAAAGCCGTGGGTGTCGTATTTTTTATACTTGGCATATTTATGACTGTTTTGTTTTTGCCAAGATTTAAATTATAAGAGTCGTTATAAAAATAGTATTCACTCCTGTGAATTTGATAAAAACCCTTAATTCTATAAAAATCATAACTAAATGCAATATAAAAGTAACTGGATTCTATGAAAGTTATATGTCAGCATTTACAATATAAAAGTAAATTGATTCCATAAAGTCCGGCAAGTTCTTATTAATAACCCTTCAATGACCCATCTGTTTTCAGAGGTTTTCTCCACCGGAACATGATAAAAATGGCCACCAGCAAATTATATTGAATGGTTTTTATGCTTTCCCAGATTCCATTAAAAGCAGCTCCCAGAAAATCTGACAGATTGAAGCTTGTTTCTGATAGATCAATCCTGAAACAATTGTTAAAGGATATAAATTTCATTAAAGCTTGAGTTTTCATCTTGGATCATCCTCCTAATTCCTGAATCCATTTAAATCTCACTTTCATTGGTGAAGCATTATTATTAATTCAAATTTGGCTCTTTTTATTAAATTTGATAACCAATCCTGAAAAAGATGATCAATAAATTAACTGCCAGGCAAAGGATTATTGAACTTGTTTCACGCTTCGGGGAACAGTCAGTTTCATATAAGCAGTCCTCTTATAATGAGACACAAACCCGACGTGATTTTATTGATCCTTTTTTCAAAGCTCTCGGTTGGGATATTGATAACGAACAGGGTTATGCTGAAGCATACAGAGAGGTCATTCACGAGGATAAACTGAAAGTTGAAGGTTCCATGAAGGCACCCGATTATTCTTTCAGACTGGTCGGTGGGAAACGGTTGTTTTTTGTTGAAGCCAAAAAACCAAGTGTTTACGTAAAAGAAGATATTCAACCAGCCTACCAGGTTAGAAGGTATGGATGGAGTGCAAAACACCCAATCAGTATTATTACCGATTTTGAAGAATTCGCAGTTTATGACTGCAATAAAAAACCTGACCCAGGTGATAACCCATCAGTAGCAAGAATAAAGTATCTTACTTTCAAAGATTATTCAAACGAATTTGACTTTATCTGGGATACATTCAGCAAGGAACAGGTTCTGAAAGGAAGCTTTGACCGGTTTGTTCAGGCTGATACTCATAAAAAAGGTACCGCCTCTGTTGACAAAGAGTTTCTTGAGTCGCTCAACAAATGGAGAACTTACCTTGCCGTAAACATTTCGTGGAATAATAAGAATCTGACTGAAGAAGAGATAAACTTCGCAGTTCAGCAGACAATTGACCGTGTAATTTTTCTAAGAATTACTGAAGACCGACGCATTGAACCTTACGGAACTCTGAAGCATTCATTAACCCACGGAGAATACTATAAAAATCTCTTCGACCTGTTCCGGAATGCTGATGAAAAATATAATTCAGGCCTGTTTGACCTTGAGAAAGATATGATCTGCGAATCTCTCAGGATCGAAAATAAGGTTGTAAAAACAATTATAAATGAGCTTTATTTCCCGGAATGCCCTTATGAATTTTCGGTGATCCCTGTTGAGATCCTCGGCAGCGTTTACGAACAGTTCCTTGGCAAGGTTATCAGGATTACACCTGCGCATCATGCCAAAATAGAGGAAAAACCGGAGGTCAGGAAGGCCGGAGGTGTTTATTATACACCACAATACATCGTCGATTATATCGTACAGAACACAGTCGGAAGGTTAATCAAAGGCAAGACACCCACAGAAATATCAAAAGTGAAAATTGTTGATCCGGCCTGTGGCAGCGGAAGTTTTTTAATTGGTTCATTACAGTACCTGTTCGACTATCATAAGAATTACTACAGTAATCATGGGAAACCATCAAAAGGGAAAAAGGACAATCCACTTACACCTGACGGCCAGCTTACAACCGCTGAAAAGAAACGGATCCTGCTGAACAATATCTTTGGGGTGGATCTGGATTCAAATGCGGTTGAAGTGACTAAGTTAAGTCTGTTATTGAAATGTATGGAAGGTGAGACCGAAACCACTATTAACCAGCAATTCAGACTTTTTAACGAGAGGGTACTTCCAACACTTGATAACAACATTAAGAGTGGCAACAGTCTCATTGACACTGATCTCTATGACAGCCAGCTTGAATTTGGAGAGGAGAAGAAGATCAGACCATTCAGCTGGACAAACACATTCCCTGAGGTTTTTAAACAGGGTGGATTTGATATTGTGATAGGCAACCCACCTTATGTAAGGCAGGAAATGCTTGGCAGGCAGAAGGATTATTTCAGGGAACACTTCCAAGTATTTCACGGGATGGCTGATCTTTACAGTTATTTCATTGAGAAAAGCCTGAAGTTGGTAAATCAGGATGGTCTTTATGGTGTTATTGTGGCCAATAAATGGATGCGTGCAAACTACGGTGAACCTCTAAGAAAATTTCTTAAAAGACATCAACTTTATGAGATAATCGATTTCGGCGATCTCCCCGTTTTTGAATCGGCAACAACTTACCCCTGTATAATGATAGCGGGAAAGCACGGTAAGGAGGACAATAATATTAAACTGACCATTCCGAAAACACTAAAATTCCCCTCTCTTGCTGCATATGTCGAACAAAACCACACTCTTTTAAATAAAGGATCGTTGAGTGATGAAGGATGGATACTGGCAGGGGAAGCAACTCAAGTTCTTTTATCCAAAATTCATGATGAAGGGATTCCATTAAAAGTTTATGTGAAAGGTAAAATACTTTACGGGATAAAGACTGGCTTAAATGAGGCATTTGTCATTAACCGTGAAACCAGAGACAGCCTTATTGCAGAGGATCCAGGGAGCAAAGAAATTATAAAGCCTTTCCTTGCCGGCAGAGATATTAAAAGATATCAGGAACCACACAGTGAAAAATTCCTGATTTTTGCTAAAAGAGGGATTGATATAAAAAAATATCCTGCAATACTCAAGCATCTTGAAAATTATAAAGCACAACTTACTCCAAAACCAAAAGGATGGACCGGAATAGAGTGGAAAGGCAGGAAGCCCGGAAATTATAAATGGTATGAGATACAGGACGCTGTTGATTATGCAGAAGAGTTTGAAAAACCGAAAATTATTATACCTGCAATTGCGAATGTTGCCTCTTATACTCTTGATGAAGCATCACATTTTTCAAACGATAAAACAACTATTATACCAGTAAATGATCTTTACTTATTGGGATTGCTGAATTCAAAACTTCTGGATTATTACATAAAATCAATTGCATCCACAAAACAAGGTGGTTATTATGAGTATAAGCCTATGTACCTATCGAAGATCCCGATAAAAATGATTAATGAATCGGATAAGGCTGAAAAACAGATGCAAGGCGAAATAATCAGAATTGTCGAACACATAATTACCTTACACACTGAACTCAGTGTATGTAAATTGGCAGACAGAGTTGACCAGATAAAGTCTCAGATTAATCATTTTGAAATTAAAATAAACGAACTTGTCTACCGGCTATACGGGTTGACGGAGGAGGAAATTTCTATTTTAGAAATCAATTGAGCCAATCCAGTCGGGCATCTTTCATTATGAGAAACAAAATATTCATAAGTCATGCAAATCCTGAAGATAATGATCAGGCCAGATGGTTAGGACTTCAGCTTATGACTATGGGTTATGAAGTATGGTGCGATGTTTTTAACCTTAAAGGAGGGGAAAAGTTCTGGAAAGAAATTGAAAATGAGATCAGACAAAATACCTGCAAGTTTCTTTATGTGCTAACAAGGAATTCTAACCAAAGAGAGGGTTGTCTGGATGAATTGGCTGTTGGCGAAGCAGTCGAAAAAACAATTGATGACAATAGATTTATTATAGCACTCCATTTTGATCCAGCTCTGACATACGATGAACTGAACATAAGGCTGAAAAGGAAAATAGACCTGAATTTTAAAACTGATTGGCAACAAGGTTTCAGAAGTCTTCTGACTATATTGAATGAAGAGCCCAAAGTTACTTATTCAGAAAATCCGGATTTTGACCTAATCCGGGATTATTGGAATTCAGTTTACTTAAACGACAGAAGGTCAATTGATAAAGAAGAGACATATTCATCAAACTGGTTCCCATTCATAACTTTACCAGAGAATCTATATGTGCATAATTTTAAAGGCATGATTCCCAAGGGTTTTGATTGGAGCAAAATGCCTTTCCCAACATGTGGATATAAAAAACATACTATAAGTTTCGCCCCCTATGTTGATTTCATATCTCTAATTCCAGGGGTAGAAAATCATGATCCTGAAAACAGTAAAAAGTATGTTGTTAAAGAAATATTAACCAACAAGTCTGAAGATTCTTTCATCAAGAACAGGACCTTGCAAAATTTAATTAACAATTTAATCATTACAGGTTTTATTAATACTTTAAAAGGCAAGGAACTCCTTTCATATGAAATGTCTGGTAAAACTGCATTTTGTTTCCCGAAAGACATTAATAATGAGAAACAATTTCGTTATGGACAGCTTGTAGGAAAATTAAAGGAGCGGAACTGGCATTTTGCATTTAGTGGCTTTCCTGATCTGCAACAGAATGTATTTGTTTTCAGGTCACACATACTGCTATCAGAAAATGGATCCATTGTAGATTTGAAAAAAGTACAACAGGCTGGAAGAAGGAAACAGGGTGCTCATTGGTGGAACAAACACTGGAAGCAAAAACTCTTATCAGCTGTAACATTGCTTGCAGGAGAAGAAGAATCTTTTAAAATTAATGTTGGTATATCGGAATATGTTTTAATAAAAAGCAGACCTGTCGCATTTAAGAGTCAAGTAAGTTATATTGATCCTGACGAATCAAGGGAGGCTCTTGATGACCTTCTTGATGACGATGAGCTTGATTCAATAGCGGAAGAAACTAAAGCTTCTCTATGAATGATCTTTTCAAAATAGAAGAACCAAAATTATTATTTGGGTATGAGCAGAAGCTGGAAGATCCAAGAGATGGATTGACCATATTCGGGCCACTTGAGAAATTAAGGCCGTATGGGATAATAAGCGGTGTGGTAAGTACCAAAAGTGGGCTTGAGAAATTTAAAGCATTCCTGAAGGAGATTGAAAAACCCTTATACAATAGAGATAATGTTTCAAGGCCGTTCTTCCCAGGTTTTAATTCAGTGTTTAAGATGGAATGGTCAGGCGACAAAATATACCATATTAATATAGAAGAAACTGAGCTTGGAAAATGTCTTTATTATGAGGATGTTCATGACAGAACATATCATACAGTTTCATTATTCGCAGATAAAATAATATCGGCTAAAAAAGATGAGCATCCAGACATTAATTTGTGGATAATAATTGTCCCTGACGACGTTTATGAATCGTGTCGACCACAGTCTATAATAAGGAAAAACCTGATTGTAACAAAGAAAACTATAACAAAGAGCAGGGCGAAAAAATACTTACAGGAACCGTCAATCTGGGATGAATTAAATGTGGCCTCAACACCCTATGCATTTGAAGCTAATTTTCATAACCAACTTAAAGCCAGATTGCTCAAACATACATTACCAACACAGATCATAAGAGAAAGTACCTTGTATCCATATGATTATATTAACTCATTGGGAACAGTGCGTCGGGACTTTTCTAAAATCCGGGGACATATGGCATGGTCAATTTCTACTGCTGCATTTTATAAAACCGGTGGCAAACCCTGGAAACTGGCAGATATAAGAAAAGGAGTCTGCTATGTAGGCCTCGTTTTCAAAAAAGATGAAAGAAGTACTGATCCGCGAACTGCATGTTGTGCAGCACAAATGTTTCTTGACAGCGGTGACGGATTTGTTTTTAAAGGTGCAGTAGGTCCATGGTACAATTCAAAATTCGGAGATTTCCATTTAAAACCCGCTCAGGCTGAGGAACTGATTAGGATGGCAATCGATACTTATAAGTCTTCGGAAGGTGTTGAGCCTTCAGAAATTTTCC
>Ga0255345_1004621_pt1 | contig 14828 bp, 11 predicted proteins | sample wastewater_treat_6_FD_192415 | JGI IMG/M metagenome (GOLD analysis project Ga0255345, IMG submission 192415) | Wastewater microbial communities from Lulu Island WWTP, Vancouver, Canada - plant20 | ecosystem: Engineered > WWTP > Wastewater > Unclassified | place: Canada: Vancouver, British... | reverse complement strand
GTTAACTAATTTTTCATCATCGCTTTTTCTAATATAAACTCCATTTATATATAAGAGTTTTTCATAATCAAATTTTGCAGGTTTTTTGTTAATAGATGTTAAATCAAATTTGTTAATTAATTCTTGTATAGAAAAAATTGTTGTTTTTTCATCATAAGCCCAACCTAGAAGAGCGATATAATTTAGAACCGCTTCTGGTAAGAACCCTTCTTCTCTATAAGATTCAATGGATATAGAACCATGTCTTTTGCTGAGCTTTTGGCCATCTTGAGAAAGTATCATAGGCAAATGTGTGAAATTAGGATATGGCAAATTTAATGCATCATAAACTAGTAGCTGTTTTGGTGTATTTGAAAGGTGATCTTCCCCTCTAATTATATGTGTTATCTTCATCATATAATCATCAATTGCAGCAGCAAAATTATAAGTAGGAAGACCATTTGACCTAATTATTACAAAATCATCAAGATTATTACTATTAATATTAATATCTCCATAAACATTATCATAAAAGTGGATATTTTTGTTTTCTGGTATGAGTAATCTTATAGAAAAACTCTCTTTATTATTGATTTTCTCTTCAATTTCATTATTGCTTAGGAATAAACATGTTTTATCATATTTAAAAAATTTTTTATCTTTTGATGCTATTTTTCTTTTTTTGTTTAATTCTTCTGCAGTGCAGAAGCATCTATAAGCTCTTCCCTCTTTCAAGAGTTTTTGCACAAAATTATTATAAATTTTAGTCCTTTCAGATTGTCTATAAGGTCCATAGTTACCACCAACATATGGCCCTTCATCCCACATCAGGTTAAGCCATTTTAATGAGTTTATGATAGTTTCAATCATGTGTTCTTGGTGTCTTTGGATATCTGTGTCTTCAATTCTTAGGATGAAAACACCTCCCGTTTTTCTTGCATATAGCCAGTTAAAAAATGCCGTTCTTGCACTTCCAATATGCAAAAAGCCTGTAGGACTTGGGGCAAATCTAACCCTTATTTCGGTATTTTTAATATTTTCACTTTGCGAAAGCATATTTTTATTTTCTTTTAAATTATGGATTTACCCATATTTTAATTAACCGATTTTTTTCAACTCTCTGGTCCCAAAGTGGGTCTTGCCTATGTGTGTAACCTGAAGGAACTCCATCATAAACTTCAGGAATAAATTGAATATTTGTATAGCCCAAGTCTCTTAGTATTTGATTTGTTTGCTCTACAGGCATTAAACATACAAAGGGTAATATAGGCATGTCAGCATCTGTAATTGGAACTTGTTCTCTAGGCTCGCTCCCATATTTATATTGGGCAATTGTAATTTGATCTAATGGTGTAAATCTGTTTGGAACCATAACTTGTCCTGTTTCGGGAACAGTAGTTACCTGAAGGTTTATTATATCATCGGAAGGCTTTTGAAATTTTTCGCTAGGTAAATCTTGAGTTGCCTTATCCATAAATTTTTTAAACATCATTGCAGGATGTGAGCCACCTTGAACCCTTATCTCATGTACTGCTCCCATTCTTTTATTCTCCTCTGGATATCCCATCCAGAAACATGCAGCTAAGTTTGTCGTAAAACCTGTAAACCAGGCATTTTCAGCTTCTTGTGTGGTACCAGTTTTTCCTGCGACTGGTCTATCTTCAAGTCTCGCTCTTGTTCCTGTCCCTCTTTGTACTACTTGCTGCATTATCTCAATAGCCCTATAAGCATTTATTTGTGAAATAACTTGATTTCTTGGAGGTTGGCTATATTCTTCAAGGATATTTCCATCTTTATCAACAACTTTTAATATGACAACTGGTTTATTTTTAGCTCCATAATTAGCTATGGTGCTAAAGGCTGTGCAAACCTCAAGAGGAGAAACTCCTGTGGTTAACCCACCAAGGCCAATTGCAGGGTAACCTTCAAGAGGCGTTTCAATCCCCATAGCATTTGCAATCCTCGAGACAGCATCTCCCCCAACACGCATAATGAGCTGGGCATACACCACATTTACTGATCTTACAGTTGCTTCAATTATATTCATCTCTGGTGTGTCAGGATAACCCTCGCCCATGTAGTTAGAAACTTCCCAAGGTTTGCTGTTAGGTATTTCAAAAGTAATAGGTCCATTTGGGTTAAAAGTCATATATGGGCTTATTCCTTGTTCAAGAGCGGCTATTAAAGCAAAAACTTTAAATGTCGAACCTGGCTGTCTCTTGCTTTGGGTAGCAAGATTAAATTTCATTATATTAAAATCTTTACCCCCAACCATAGCCTTTATAAAGCCATTTTGAGGATCCATAGCCACCATAGCGCCCGTTGGGTCCTCAGGATCTGGTAGAATCTCGTTAATAGCTTCTTCTGCATAAACTTGCATTTTAGGATCAAGTGTAGTGTAAATTTCAAATCCACCCTTAAAAACTTTATTAACTCCATATTTTTCAATTAACTCTTGTTTTACATATTCTGTAAAATAAGGTGCAAAATCAGTACTTTCTTCTGTAGCCCTCTCGAGAATAATTGGTTGTTTTACTGCGTTTACATATTCTTCTTTTGTGATATATCTAAGCTCATACATTTTAGCTAAAACATTATTTCTTCTCTTAAGAGCACCTTCTTTGTTTGTGAAAGGTGATAAAACTGAAGGCGCTTGTGGCAAACCTGCAAGCAATGCACATTCTTGTAGGTTTAATTTGCTAAGATCTTTATTGAAATAAGTTTTAGCTGCTGCTTTTACCCCATAAGCTCCTTCTCCAAAAAAAACAGTATTAAGATACATCTCAAGAATTTCATTTTTTGTATAAATTTGCTCAAGTTGGTAAGCTAGGGCAGCTTCCTTTACTTTTCTTTCTATGGTTATTTGTGTTTTCTCTTCTGGGATATAAACATTTCTAATATACTGCATGGTTAAAGTGCTAAAACCCTGGACAATTTCACCGGTCTGTATATTTATTAATAGTGATCTTAAAAAAGCTTCAAAGTCGACCCCCTTATGTTCATAGAACCTTTCATCTTCTATTGAAATTACTGCGTTAATTAAATTTTTTGGAATTTGATTGAGTGTGACGAGTTCCCTATTTTCTGCACCATGAAGGGTGCCTATTAATGTTCCATCAAAAGCATAGATTTTTGAAGTTAGAGCATTTTCAACTGGAGAAAAGTCTTTTATATCAGGAAGGTCTTTAAAAAAATCAGTTACAAAAATGCTACTCAGATACAATAAAGAAGCTCCTATTGCGATGTTAATAGTTACAAAAACTAATATTATTGCAATTACTGCAGCAATAATTTTTGGTGCATTTCTTCTTTTATGTTTTTTTCTAATATTTGACATTAAGCTTTGTTTACCTTTTATTAATTTAAACTATTTTTTTCCTATTTCCAATTTTTATTTTCTTAATATTAAGTCAAGATAAATCAAAAACAAAATTATTTTAAAATTGATGTTAGTCTAGTCAAGAACTTATTTTATTTAATAGTCCTGTCTAACGATTTCTTATAATTTTAATTTTAAATAATTTTTAAAGCAAACCCAAATGTTACCACTAATGCTCTTATTTATAAATTATTAAATCAGCAATAATTGATGATAAAATATCATTTTTAAATTATGTTATAAGTATCTAAAATTCCATGATAAAGATAAACCATTTGGCTAGGATACAGTTACTTAAGAAAACACGCAAGCTTTCCCCCGGCGAGGAAAGCTTGCTCAAGTTTCAGGCTCGCTCTCCTATTAAAAGAGGAACCATGCCTGCTTCGCCTTCAAATGGTTTTCTTTAAGTAACTGTATCCTAGCCCTTAAAGTTTTGTTTTTATTGCTATTGTGGAATTTTAGATGTTTACTTTATGTTTTATTATATTGCATAAATGCAATATTTTTCATATTATACAAAACAAGCGGGATGTAATTTTATTAGTGTAATAAACTTAATAAAAAAATCCTTCTTTAAAAAATATTTTCATATTTTCATAATTGCAATAAAATAAAGACTTAAAATCTTATTTAAATGAAATAAGTTTATTAAATAGGTTTTTAAAATTGTTATTATATAGTTTAAAGGTGGCTTTTTATGACAAAATTAAGTAATGAAGAGCTGAAAGAGCTTGTAAGAAGATCGTATAATTGTCGCATAAATATCCTTAAAATGATGAGATTTGGGGAAGCTCATATTGGCGGTGCTTTTTCAAGTCTTGACATCATTACTTTATTGTATAATAAAATTTTAAGACATAACCCAAAAGATCCAAAATGGGCTGACAGAGATAGGTTTATTCTTTCGGCTGGCCACAAATGCATGGCTCTTTATGCCGTGCTTGCAGATCAAGGATATTTTGAAGAGGAAATACTTTGGACTTATAATACTTTTAATACAAAAGTTCCAATGCATCCTGATGAAAAAGCCTTGCCTGGGATTGAATTTCCAACTGGTTCTTTAGGCCATGGGCTACCTGTAGGGCAAGGGATGGCACACATAGCAAGGCTTGATAAAAAAGATTACAGAGTATTTGTTATGCTTGGTGATGGAGAAAGTGCTGAGGGAAGTGTTTGGGAAGCTATTATGTCAGCAGCTCATCATAAACTTGATAACCTAATTGTTATTGTAGATAGAAATGGCCTTCAAGTAAACGGAAAAACTTCTGAGATAATGAATACAGATCCTCTTGAAGAAAAATACAAATCTTTTGGCTGGGAAGTAACAACGATAAACGGGCATAACTTTGATGAAATCTATGATGCCCTATCATTGGTGCCTTTTAAAAAGGGAAAACCATCAGCAATAATTGCAAATACTATTAAATGTAAGGGACTACCGTTTGCAGAGGCTAAATTTGAGTTTCATCATTGGCATTTTAGTGAAGATGAAATTGATAATGCAATAAAAAATGTGGAGAACTGTTGCAGAGAGGAGTTGTGTAAAATTGGCTGACACTAGTAATAAATTAGAGAATATATTTGATGATCCAAGAAAAATACTTGCCAACTCTTTACTTGAGCTTGGAAATAAAAATGAGAATGTGGTATATATTTCGGTTGATTCATCTTTAGGAGCAGCCGGGGCCCCTTTTAAAAAGGCTTTTCCAGAGAGACATTTTGAATTTGGAATTGCTGAGCAAAATGCTATGGGAGAGGCAGCAGGAATGGCTATTTCAGGTAAAGTTCCTTTTATTGCTGCTTACGTTCCATTTATAACATATAGATGTTTTGAACAAATTAGGGATGATGTTTGTAAGACAAACTTAAATGTCAATATAATTGGTAATAATAGTGGATTTTCAGTAAGCTCGTTAGGACCTACCCATGTTGTTTTAGAAGAAGTAGCTGTACTTAGAAGTCTTCCAAATATGAATATTATATGCCCAGCTGATGGGATTGAATATTCTCAAGTGCTTGAATTAGCTTCAAATATTAAAGCTCCAGTTTATATTAGAGTTTCAAGAATTAAATCAAAAAGAGTATTTAAAGATGATCATAAGTTGGTTTTTGGGAAAGCTGATGTTGTTAAAGATGGCAGTGATGTTACTATTATAGCTTCAGGCACAATGGTTTCATACTCATTAGAAGCCGCATATTTATTAGAGAAAAATGGTATTAATGCTGAAGTTATAAGCATGAGTACAATAAAACCTATTGATAAAGATATGATTTTAAAGGTTGCTTCTAAAACAGGTAAGATAGTTACTATTGAGGAGCATTCAATAATTAATGGATTAGGTGCAGCAGTAGCTGAGGTCATTGTTAGAAATAATCCTGTGCCAATTAAATTTATAGGAACTCAAGATGAATTTGCCCCAGTTGGCACTTACGAAGAATGTATAGATTATTATGGGCTTACGGCAGAAAAGATAAGACATCAAGTTAACAATTTTTTAAAAAAATTTTAAGTTTAATTTTAAAAAAGGCGACAAAGGGGGATTCATGAAAATTGCTGTAGGTTGTGATCATCAACAAGAAGTAATTGAGTTAAAAAATGTTCTAATAAATGTGCTAAAAGAGAGAAATATTGAATATAAAGATTTTGGGGTTTTTTCGACTGAGCCTATAGATTATCCAGATATTGCTAAGATAGTTGTTAGGGAGGTTCAAAACAAGAATTTTGATAGAGGAATTCTTGTTTGTGGAACAGGGATCGGCATGGCAATATGTGCTAATAAATTTGATGGGATAAGAGCTGCAGTTTGTCATGACTTATATTCAACACAAAGGTCAATACTTTCAAACAATTGTCAAATTCTTACAATGGGAGCTTTGGTGATAGGGAAAATGCAAGCCCAGGAATTATTAAAAGTTTGGCTTGATTTAGAATTTAAGGGTGGTCCATCTGCAAGAAAAGTTGCTAAAATAATGGACCTTGAAAAAATTTAAGGTTAATTTTAAAAAAATGGCATACGATTTTAAATTAATGGTCAAGGTTGCAACTCTTTATTATAAGGATAACCTTACTCAAGAGGAAATATCAAAAAAACTTAAGATATCTAAATATCAGGTAAATAGGATATTGAAAAGAGCAGTAAACAATGGGGTGGTTCGGATTACTATAAATGACTCAATGTCTAATATTAGTGAGCTTGAAGAAAAACTTGAGAAGACTTTTCACTTAAAGAGAGCCATTGTTGTTGATAATTTAGGTCTTTCAGATAAAGAATTAAAAGTTAAAATGGGTCAAGCTACTGCAAATTACCTTTCAGAAATTATAAAAAATAAAGATGTTATTGGTATTGCTTGGGGAACAACTGTAAATGAAGTTGTAAATCATTTGCCAAATAAAATAAATAAAAATGTAGAAGTTGTACAAGTTACAGGTGGCATTCATCAATTAGCGTTAAACTTAAATTGTCAGGATATAGCTAGAAGACTAGCGGATAAATTTAACAAAGAACCACATCTTATTTATGCACCTGCAATTGTTGAATCACAAGAATTAAGAGACTTATTATTAAAAGAGCCTTCAGTAAGAGAAACTATAAAATATTTTAATATGATAACAATTGCGGTGGTCGGGATAGGTTCTTTTTATCCTAAAATTACCTCAACCTTAATTGAAACAGGAAATATAAGTGATGAGGATCTTGAAAAGCTTAAAACAAAGAATGTAATTGGAGATATTTTTTCACATTTTTTTGATATAAATGGAAAAGTTTGTGATGAAGGTATTGATAGTAGGATGATAACTATCCCTGTTAAAGATATACTGAAAATCCCTTATTCAATTGGAGTTGCTGGAGGTGAATCCAAGGCAGAGGCTATATTGGGTGCTATTAGGGGTCAGTATGTGAATATTGTTGTTACAGATAGTAAAGCTGCATTGAAGATTTTAAAACTTTCTAAGCAATAAGTTTAGGCTAATTTTATCAATTTGCTTTTGATTTTTAAATAATTTTTAAATTTGAAATTAAGATTAATCTTTGGTTTAATTATTAATTGCAATGTTGCAATTATTTGCAAAACCATAAATAATTGATATAATAAAAAGTCTTTTATTAAACAAAAATTAGTAAATTAATAAATTGATTGGAAGGAAATTAAATGATTGAGCTATCAAATGAGAAAAAAATTGAAATGCTAGAAAAAATAATTGAAATTAGAAGATTTGAAGAAAGAACGGTACTCTACTACCAGATGTCAAAAATATGGGGCTACCTCCATTCTTGCATTGGGCAAGAAGCAGTAGCAGTTGGAGCTTGTTCTGCATTAAACCTTAATGATTATATTATTTCAACGCACAGGGGGCATGGGCACGCAATTGCAAAAGGGGCTGATTTAAATAAGATGATGGCTGAGCTTTTTGGCAAAGTTACAGGTTATTGCAAGGGCAGAGGAGGCTCTATGCATATAGCTGATACAAAACTTGGGATGCTTGGAGCTAATGGTATAGTTGGAGGCGGTTTGCCAATATCTGTTGGTGCAGGTCTTGGCTGTAAATGGGAAGGTAAAGGTAAAGTAGTTATTTGTTTCTTTGGTGATGGTGCAGCAAATAATGGAGTTTTTCATGAATCATTAAATATGTCAGCTATTTTTAAACTCCCTGTAATTTATATTTGTGAAAATAACTTATATGCAATATCAATGTGTTCTAAAGATTCAGTAGCTGGTAATGATATTGCCGGTAGATCAAAAGCTTATGGGATTCCTGGTTATAAGGTAGATGGCAGTGATGTTTTTGCTGTTTATGAAGCAACTTTCAAATCTGTAGAAGATGCAAGGAAAGGGAATGGCCCTTCATTAATTGAAGCTCAGACTTATAGGTTCCTTGGTCATCACCCAAATGATCCTGCTGAATATAGAGAAAAGGCTGAAGTTGAAAGAGAGAAAAAAGAGAGAGATTGTGTAACGAATTTAAAAAATAAGCTCCTAAAAGATAAAATCATAACTCAGGAAGAGATAGATGCAATTGAAAAAAAGATAGAGAAAAAAATAGATGATGCTGTTAAGTTTGCTGAGAATAGTCCTGAACCAGAATTAAATGAATTTTTAACTGAGATTTCTAGTTAAGCTTTTTTGAATTTTCATTTAAGGTTATAAAAGCCTTACTTGTTATTTATTGAAGCTTATTACTAAATTACTAAAACAATATGGTTTTATTTAAAAATACTTATGATAACTTATTTAATTTTTATAATAGCTTAATTATAACTTTTAATTTTACCATTGAAAGGATTTAAAATGAGAGAAATAGAATATAGGGAAGCAATTAGAGAAGCTTGTATTGAAGAAATGGATAGAGACCCAAAGGTTTTTCTAATAGGTGAAGATGTTACTGTTTATGGAGGCGCATTTAGGGCTTATAAGGGTTTATTTGAAAAATATGGGCCTGATAGAGTAGTAAATACTCCAATTTCAGAGCAGGCTATAGTTGGAGCTGCAATTGGTTCAGCTTTGACTGGTTATAGACCTGTTGCGGAAATAATGTTTATTGATTTCTGTACTCTTGCTATGGATCAGATTGTAAACCAAGCTGCAAAAATAAAATTTATGACCGGTGATGCCCTAAACGTTCCTATGGTTTTAAGAACCCAGGGAGGAGCAGGCAGAGGAATAGCTGCCCAACATTCTCAAAGCCTTGAAGCTTGGTTTTATCATATTCCTGGCTTAAAAGTGGTTATGCCAGCAACACCTTATGATGTAAAAGGACTTTTAAAAACTTCTATTAGAGATAATGATCCAATAATTTTTATTGAACATAAAATGCTTTACCTCAATAAAGGACCTGTTCCAGAAGAAGAATATCTTATTCCTCTTGGTGTTGCAGATATAAAAAGAGAGGGCAGTGATGTAACTATTTTTGCTTATTCGAATATGCTTATAAAGTCTCTTGAAGCTGCAGAAGATCTTGCTAAAGAGGGTATAAGTTGTGAAGTAATTGATCCAAGGACTCTTGTACCTCTTGATATTAAGACAATTATTAATTCACTTAAAAAAACAAACAAACTTGTCGTAGTTTCTGAAGCTGTTGAGAGGGGGAGTGTTGCATCTGATATTATTTCTATTATAAATGATAAAGCTTTTGATTATCTTGATGTTCCAATAAAAAGGGTTTGTGGCCTTAATACTGCAATTCCCTATAATTCCAAGCTTGAACAAGCATGTGTACCTAGTAAGGAAAGTATTATTAAAGCTGTTAAAGAAATACTTTAATAAAAAAATAGTAATAATAGTATGTCTAAAAGACTTGAAATAGAAATAGATATACTATAAAAAATATTTTAAAATAGTAAAATTTTTTTAAAATTATGATTTTGTTATTTAATAAAAAAAGGGGGTTATATAAATGCAAGATTATAGACTATCAGCCATAGAAAGATTAGCAAATACTTCAGATGTCATGGAAGTATGGTGGGATTCGTCACCTCTAATATATAAAGCTTGGGCTGAAGAAGTCATAAAAAATGAGAAAGATGATTATAGAGACACATTAAAATTTCAATTATCAAGGCTTTTTAATTATGATAAACCTGAAGAAACAGTCTTTTCTGGTGTTACTACAAATCCCAGGCTTACCAGCAGAGTTTTGGAATTAATACCAGAAGAAGTTAACCCAATTATTGATAAAATAATTAAGGAAAATCCATATAAATCAGACTACGAAATCGCATGGGAAGTATACAAGGCTATTACAAAAGAAGGAGCAAAACTTTATATGCCCCTTTTTGAATCTTCAAAATATAAAAAAGGTTATGTTAGCGCACAAGTAGACCCAAGACTTGTAACTAACACTAGGGAGATGCTTTTGCAAGCTCTTGAATTAAAAAAGCAAAGTGAAAATATAATAGTGAAGTGCCCTGGTTCAAAGGAAGGCATATTTGTTATACAGATATTGACTTCACTTGGTATACCTACTAATTCCACTCTTGTTTTTAATGTTCCTCAAGCTGTTGCAGTTGCTGAGTCTGTGAAAAAAGGTCATGAAATTGGCATGTCTAAGGGTGTTGATTACACAAAGTGGCGTTCAGTAATAACAATAATGCTTGCGCGTTTTGAAGACAGAGAGCAATTTGCAGAAAGCGCAAAATCAGTAGGGATAGAACTTACTGTGGAACTTAAGAGGTGGGCTGGAATTGCGATTGCAAAAAGGGCCCTAAGCATAATAAATGACCCTAGTAATGGCTACGTTTCAAAATTATTACTTTGCTCAACAAGAGTTGGACCAACGCCAGATGTGGTATATCATATTGAGAAGTTAGCTGGTGCTAATATGGTATTTACTATTAATCCAGAAATGATAGCAGATTTTAATAGGCTATATAGGCAAAAGGATATCTTAAGTAAATGGCAAGAGCCTGTTCCTCAGGATATAATGGAAAAGCTTTTAAAGATCCCTTATTTCAAAGCAGGTTACGAACCTGATGGGATAAAAGAAGATGATTTTGTTAATCAACCATCTTTTACTTATACAGCAAATGAATTTTCAGGGTCCATGAAGTTTATAGAAAATTATGTAGTTGAGAGAAAAAAGAATTTAAAATAAAAATAAATTATTAATAAAAAGGCTAAATTTTAATAAGTTAAGGGCATTTTTATATCGGGTTTAGCTTTTTGTTTCCTACATATTTTTTAAAAATTAATTAGAATATATTTTTTGGTAACTTTCTATTTTTTAAAAAAACGTTTTTATTTAAAAAAAAATATGATAAAATTTTATACAAATAAAAACGGTTTTTTATTTATTAGGTTAGTGTCGTATTAGTTAACTAATTATTATATTAATTTTAGTATTGCAATACAATGGATAGCCTCAGTAGGAAAAAGCAAAAAGCAACATCTATAAAGGATATTGCAAACCAAGCCGGAGTTGCAATATCTACCGTTTCTAATGTTATAAACAAAACAAGATTTGTATCAGCTCAAACAGAGCAAAAAGTCCTTGATGCAGTAGAAAAACTTGATTACAGACCTAATATAATAGCAAGAGGTTTAAGGACAAAAAACATAAGAACAATTGGTGTAATTGTCCCTGACATAAGTTCATCTTTTTTTTCTCAGGTAATCTATGGTATAGAAGAGATGGCAAGAAAAAGAAATTATACAATGATACTTGGCTGCACAGGATTTGATTTTAAAGAAGAAATAAGGATTACTAACAAACTAATTGATTCTTTTATTAGCGGTTTAATATTTTTTTCTGGTTTTGATAATTATGAATTTATAAAAAAGATTTATGATAAAAACATCCCACTTGTTATTCTTGACAAGGATTTAGGAGATGTAGATATACCCACAGTAGTCATTGATAATTTGTCTGCAATAGAAACAGGTATTGATTATCTTTATAAATATAATCATAGAAAAATTGCTTATGTTTCTTTTACGAAAGATAAGCAAACAACTGTTAGGCAAAGATATGAGGGATATTTAAAAGGCTTAAAAAAACATAATATTGAATTTGATCCTGATCTTGTTTTAATGAGTGAAGAGATGAGGCTTCATGAAACTGAATTATCTTACGAAATTGTAAGAGAGTTTTTAAAAAAAGGTAAGATACCAACCGCATTTTTGACAGTAGCGGATGTTTTTGCTTATGGTGTTTTAAGGGCTTTGAAAGACGAAGGTTATAAAGTGCCTGATGATATCTCGGTTATGGGGTTTGACAATATTCTATTTTCTCAATTCACTAATCCGCTTCTAACTACAATTAGGCAGCCAAAAAGGTTAATGGGTAATATAGCAATGAATTTATTATTAGATATAATTGAAAATAAAGAAATAAAAGAAAAAAAGATCATTGTTCCTACTGAAATTATTGAGAGAGAGTCAGTTTCTTATGCAAAAAATTAGCTAATTTTAGGTTTGTTTTGTAATTTAATTAGTGTAATCCATTTTATATACTTTTTAATTTAAAACCCTGTCAATATGTTAAGGAGGCAAAAATTGCTAGACAAAGAAGTTCTTGATAGCCTTAGATCAATAGTCATAAACTTTGATATTGATAATGCAGAGGAGAAAGCAAAAGAAGCAATACAAAAAGGCGTAGATCCCCTAGAAGCAGCAAAAGTCTTAACAGATGCAATAAGAGAGGTTGGAGACAAGTTTGGGAAAGGTGAATTATTTCTGCCTGATCTCGTATGTGCTGCAGAAGTATTAAAAAAGGCGATACCAATAATAACAGACGAGATGCAAAAACAAGGGAAAACTTCGCAGTCTATAGGAAAAGTAGTAATAGGCACAGTATATGGAGATATACACTCAATAGGCAAAGGAATGGTAGCAACTCTTCTTTATGCTTCAGGATTTGAAGTAATAGACTTAGGTGTAAATGTAAAAGCTGAAGAATTTCTAAATGCCGTAAAAGAACATAAACCCAATATACTCGCATTAAGTGCTTTACTTACTACAACAGCTATGGAACAAAAGAATGTAATAGAAGGGCTTAAAAAAGAAAATTTAAGAAACAAAGTAAAAGTATTAGTAGGTGGTTCTCCAATAACCCAAGAATTTGCAGATTCCATAGGTGCTGATGGTTATGGGGCAACAGCCCCAGATGGAGTAAAAGTAGCTAAAAGGCTTCTTGGAATTGAGTAAAATGAGAGAATAAATAGAAATCAAAAGGGAAAGGGATTGACATGCAAAGAGGGTTTAAAAGAAATTTTGAACCATTAAAAGTGTTAACTAACAGCCAAGTAGAACAAATTCATGCTGCATCATTAAACGTGCTTGAAGAGGTAGGTTTTAAGTATGAATCGGCTAAAGCATTAAAATTATTAGAGGATCATGGTTGTGAGATTGATTATGATAGAATGATTGCTAAAATACCTCCTAGCCTTGTTGAATGGGCGATATTACAAACACCATCAAGTTTTTATTTAAAGGCAAGAGATCCTGAGAAAAGTGTAAGATTTGGAGGCAATTCTGTATATTTTTTTAATTCAGCAGGAGCAAGATATGTAGATATAGATACAGGTATTGTTTCAACACCGACACTTGAGCAAAACAATCTTGGGGTATTGGTATCTGACGCTCTTGATTCTGTTCATGCATTCCCATCTTATACCCCTTATTTTGAGATAGAAGGAGTTCAGCCTGTGATGTCTTGTGCTGTTTCTTGTGCTCAAAGACATAGATTTTCAAGCAAACCTTCAAGAGGTGCCCAGCCTACTTATACATATATTTGGGAAACTATGATAGCGCAGGCATGTAATGCGCAAATAATGGGTTGTGTTGAAGGAGCTGCTCCACTTTCACTTGCGGAGGATCCATGTAATGCTGCTTTTCATTATCTTGAGGCTGGATTTCCTATTTATATAGCTTCGGGTTCAGTTATGGGTGGTTCCCATCCTATAACTATCGCAGGAGCGTCAGTTAGTCATAATGCTGAATTGCTTGCAATTATCGTGCTATTGCAGTGTATAAAACAAGGAGCGGGTGTTATTGCTAATAATTTTGTTTCTGCAATGAATATGTCAACTGGAGATTTAAATTTTGGAACAGCTGCAACTTCACTTCACCAGATGGCTTTTAATCAGATTTGGCATTCATATTACAAGATTCCAATAACTAATACTGGCTCAGCATTTTCAAATGCAAAAATTATAGATTATCAACTTGGGGCAGAAAAGCTTCCTCTTGCTATGTGCTCAGCACTTTCTGGGGCAAATTTAATTGTCTTGCACGGTGGGGTTACTGCTGAGCTTGCTTATAATCCTATTCTTGCAATTATAGATGATGATGTTGCAAATACAATAGGTAGAATTGTTGAGGGCATAAATGTAAATGATGACACAATAGGTCTTGATACTATAAAAGAGGTTGGTTCTACCGGAACATTTCTTTCTACAAAACAAACAAGAACATATTGGAAGACAGAGGACTATATGCCTAAGGTTTTTGATAAAACTACATATAAGGAATGGATAGATAGCGGTAAGAAGACTGTTATTGACAAGGCAAAACAAAGATACGAGGAAATTATTGCAACTCATAAGCCAAAGCCATTGACAGAGGAGCAGGATAAAGAGATTGATAAGATACTTAAGGAAGCTGAAGAATTTTATAAAAAGAAGGGATTAATTTAAAAGGTATTAAGTTATTTGTGGTAATGATGATAGTATCAAAATGTAATAAAAATTTAGAAAATTACATTTTTATGAAAAGGATTGACAATTTTTAATTATTGATATAATTTATAATCACTATAAGAAAATCGTTTTTTATTAAACTTCTTTTTAAGATTATCATGTTTTTTAAAATTAATAATAATTTAAAATTAATTTTACATTTATAAAGGTGTTTTTTATTTTTATTTTTATTTTTTTATTATTTTTTACTTAGTGAAAGGAGGTTTTTAAAGATAACCATAGATTATATTTAAAATCAAAATATAATCTAAAATTTACTTCAAAAATTTTCAAAA
>Ga0255345_1004610_pt1 | contig 14856 bp, 14 predicted proteins | sample wastewater_treat_6_FD_192415 | JGI IMG/M metagenome (GOLD analysis project Ga0255345, IMG submission 192415) | Wastewater microbial communities from Lulu Island WWTP, Vancouver, Canada - plant20 | ecosystem: Engineered > WWTP > Wastewater > Unclassified | place: Canada: Vancouver, British... | reverse complement strand
CAATGAACATCTTCACAGGGTCGTTCATCGACCTCGAATTATATGAACGCGGAGCATTCGGTAGACACGCCAAAGAAATTTGGGGGGTCGACCAATTCGACATCATCGTGGGCAACCCTCCCTACCAACGGGACAGCGAAAACGGTAAAAAGACCCACCCAATCTGGGATCACTTTGTCCTTTGGGCCTTACGTTACCTAAAGCCTACCGGATACCTAACTTTCGTTCACCCAGCAGGGTGGCGTGCAATCGACGGAAGATTCAAACCAACACAAGAACTGCTGAAGTCCCGCAGGATGCTCGCCCTTTCGATCAATGATACCGAAGTAGGCATGAAAACCTTTGGTGCCTGCACTCGCTTCGACTTCTACACAGTTCAAAACACACCCAGCGACGGCCATCAAACGTCCGTCACTTGGCAAGACGGAACAAAAAGTAGCATCAACCTCGAAAAACTGGAATTCATCCCCAATGGGAAACTTCAAGAAATTGAGCAACTCGTCGCCAAAAACGACGAGCCAAAAGTGGAAATCCTTCACTCTTATTCAGCTTACGAAACTAGGAAACCCCACATTTCCCGAGAACAACAAGGGGAATTCCAATTCCCTTGTGTAGACAACGTTGGCGTAACCGGAAGCCCGACCAAAACATTCTTTTCTTGCACGAAAAGCAACGGACATTTCGGGACACCAAAGGTTATCACCAGCGCCTTTGGTATCAATGTCATGATCGACAAAACAGGCGATTACGGAATGACACAACATTCCGTAGGTATAGTTGAACACCCCAAAAACCTCGAAGGGCTCAAAAAGGCGTTACTCTCACCCAAGTTCAAAGCCTTGAACAAAATGACGGACGTAAACGGAATGCGCGACATTGCGCTCAACCGCAAAATCATCGCGCTCTTCCGCCGCGACTTCTGGAAGGAATTCATCCATGATTAAACTCAAACACAGCTTTCAAACTAAAGCCCAAATGCCGACCGCCGCGAAACCAAAAAACAAATACGAGGAAGTCATCGACGCGATGATGCGCGACGAGGTTCTCAAGAAGAAGCCCGAGTTGAAAGACATTCTTGGGTTTAAAAACAACCTCGAAAAACGTCAGGCGATTCTCTCGGCTACATGCACTTTCCGGGTGGCGCCGGCGGCCAGCTTCCGCCTGTCGCTCAAGCCGGACATCGACCGGATGACCGGGCAAGGCGGGGAGCAGGGGAATTCCTGGGAGCAGGACACGCCGCAGCTGAGTGGCGCCTGGAGCGACACACGCGATTGATCAACGTATCATGATCCGTTGATATGTGGGGTGCGGCTCCATTTCGTATCAACGTATCTGCATGTGATGATGTGAGGGTCGAGCCGGAAAACTCCCCAGAAAACTCATATCGTGATTCCATGATATGACATTTCTTCAGATCTACAAGATGCGAAGTTGCAGGAGGTTGAACCACCAAAAAACGTATCATCAGAAAAAAATGGTTTGACACCCTCGGGGAGTTCCGGAATGGCTGGTGTCGGGACCGATCATTCGGCACCGCCGTTGGTTGGCCCCAAGGGCCACGAACGCGGTTAAGGCGCCGGACGACGCGCAGCGTGCCAGTCAACCCATTCACGGCCTTCGATACCAAACACCTTCGGTTCCAAACATTCGGTCCCACCACCCACCAAAAATGAACCCCGCAAGAAAAGATGCTTGACGTCTACCAGAACCAAGAGTACCCAGAGATCAAGGCCACGGCTGAACACCGCCTCGTGACCGACCTCGTCGTTGGCCCGTGGAAGCAGTCCAAGGCCGCTGCGGTTGCAGCCGGCGTCGTCGCGTGGCTGAAAGCCTACGCCAAGGCTTGCCTGTTCCCACAGGTCTTCGTCACTGCCGACCTGACTGCCTACGGCATCAAGAAGCCGGTCCTGTTCCGCCGTGCCGTTATCAGCTTCGGCCTGTTGACCAAGCTCTACAAGCCGGCCAACACCGTCGCCAACCTGACGGACATGCTGAGCCTCGTGAATCCTGACGACAACGCCAAGCGCAACTACCTCGAAGAACGCGCCGACGTTGTCCGCCAAGTTCTTTCCGGCCTCGGGTGGCGCCGGGTTTTCATCCGCGCCGTGATGGAGGTTCCGCAGAACACAACCGTCAAGACGCCCTCCGGCGTGAAGCGCGAGACCAAGTTCTACGTCTTCTGACGAAGACCGGGGTGTAGCTCAGCCTGGCTAGAGCGCCTGCTTTGGGAGCAGGAGGTCGCGAGTTCGAATCTCGCCGCCCCGACCACTTTTCAAATCACTCCTGACCTGCTACACTGCACAGCATGAGAGTCAACAAAGGCATGATCCCGCCAGGTGGGTGGCACTTCCCGGAAGCGCCGGGACACATCATCCGGACCGACACTTACGAGACGCTGATCGACGAGATCTTCCGCCAGCGCCTACGTGCCGGCAAGAACACGGCTTCGATCGAGGCCGAGGTCGCACGATACTTCTGCACAAATTGGCCGTCATCCTGCATCAACGACGCGGCGCGCCCTGTAACCGCTGATGACACCCCGGCCCGCCGCGTAGCCCGCAGCGCCGCACGCCTTGCCTCGTGCCAGCCCGCCGGCGGTTACGAGCTGGTGAATCAGGGTATCGCCAGCGAGCGTGCTGCGATCTGCGCGAAGTGCCAGGCACAGGTGGCGTGGAAAACTGGATGCTCGTCATGCTCCGCGTCAACTGCTGCACTCCTTCTCCAGCTGCGCAAGCTCCGGAACACGCCGTCCGATGGCAAGCTGATGGCCTGCTCGATCGCCGGTTGGGAAAACCAGACCGCGGTGCACCTTCCTGAGCGCGTTGTGAAACCCGACGCCGAAGAATTGAAAACCCTACCAGACAACTGCTGGAGGAAAACCATCCCGTAAAACCCATGAGCAAAATCCCATCCCACATCTCAGTCCCTCCCAAGAACTGGAGCCCCAACGCCGTGAAGCACCAGAATGGCAAGGGCGACTCACCGCGCAACTGCCACAGCGATGCATATCGCGCCAACTATGACGAGATCTTCCGGAAAAAGCCGGACAAGGCGTCAGACAAGGCGTGTAAGTGCTCAGGAAAGTGCAAGGACTGCAAGTGCAAGTGAAGCTCAGCATCAAGATGCCATTCCGGTTGGCCGTGGCGCTTTGGCGTGCGGCCGTTTGGCGTTTGCACGGTAGGCCTGCGTTGGCGCCGGAACCAGTTCGCGCATCGCGGCTGGCGGCCTGCAACAACTGCCCAAACCTATCAGACGGCCAGTGTGGAAAATGCTTGTGTTTCGTCGACGCAAAGGTTTTCCTCTACACCGAAAGCTGCCCAGAGCACCGCTGGCCACCGTCGCCGCGTTGACATTCGATTCCAAAACCTGACATACTGCACCCACCATGGCAAAAGATAAACCCGCGGACTTCAACGTTTCCAATCCCAACCCGATGCCCGCGGTTGGCACGGCAACCATCGACGCACCTGAGCTGACTCAGGACGGAAAGCAACTCCAGCTCAACGCTCGCAGCGTCAAAACAACCCAGCATGCTTGGGAGATCTGCACTGCCACCGAAACGGCCAACAAGCATCGCAGCATGCGCACGGCTGACCTTCAAGCAGTTTACGATGGAGTCCCGCCGCGTAACTTCGCAGACAAACAGCAGAAGGCCCAGAACTATCAGAGCAATTTCAGCACCCGCTGGCTGGCCGGCATCGTTGACGTGGCAGTCCTCCGCATGGTGAAGGCCATCACGTCCCAGGTTTACCTGACCAAGAGCCAGCTTCCGTCATCCTTCCAGAACTTCAAAGAGAAGTCAGGGATCTTCCAGGCCAAGGCCACGAAGCTTTTCCGGTCATGGCCGGGCTTCTCCGACCTGACGAACCGGCTGACGAAAGAAGACGCTCTACACGGTTACTGTTATGTCGTGTGGATGGACACAGTCACATGGAAGCCGACCTTCTTCAACCAGGAAAACGCCTATGTCCCGGAGCAATCCGGAATGGACCTGGACCAGTTGCAATTCTTCGTCGCCAAGCAGGACTTCCTGCTTCACGAGTTCATCGATCTTTTCCAAGATGAACAGTCAGCTTCGGATGCCGGCTACGACATCGAGAACTGTGTGCTCGCCGCCAACGCCGCGACGATCCGCAACCCGAGTGATGACATCCTGACCACCCAGTATCGCAAGTTCGCCGACATGATCGCTGACGGCACGCTTGGCCTGACCTACACTGCCGTTGGCCCCCGCATCGTCAAGGTCTACCTCCTATGGAACCGTGAGTATGATGGCAAGGTTTCGTTCTGGATGATCGAGCGTGACACCGGCCGCCTCCTGCGCTTCAGCGAGAAGATCTACGACAAGATGTCGCAGGTGGTCTCAGCGTTCAGCCTGGAACCAGGCAACGGCCACATCCACTCCAGCAAGGGTCTCGGGCGCAAGCTCATCTCCATGGCCCTTGCCATCGAAGAGGGCCGCAACAATGCCGCCGACGCTTCACGCCTCGGCGCCATGCTCGCACTGAAGGTCCCGACCAAGGATCGTGCGAAGCTCCAGCCGGTCATCCACTCCCCGTTCATCGTTTTGCCAGCCGAGATCGACATTGTGCAGCAACGCTTTGGCGTCAACGCTGATGAGTTCCTGAAGCTCGATGCGAACATGAGTGCCTGGGTGCAGCAATCCTCCGGCGCCTACATCAGCAGCAACCTGGACCCCGCAGGCACCTCCAGGAAGACTGCCACCGAGTCCTCGATCGACGCCGCCCGCGAGCAGGAGTCCACCGACCAGGTCCGCGCCAGGTTCATCGACCAGTTTGCTGGCATGATCACGCAGATGCAGGAGCGTGCCTTCAGCGACGACAACCTTGCCAAGGCCAAGCGCATCTTCGACCGGATCGCCCGGGGCGAGGAAGAGACAGAGAAGATCTACGACGGCATGGATGATGCCGACACGATCCGTTGCATCGTCGAAATGCTCAAGTTCGAGCTGACTGTTGACGAGATCAAGATCCTCCGCAAGTCCCCGGCCACCGGCATTGCCCACGTTGACGACATTGCGACCAACGCTGGCATCAGCCAGATCGCAGCGCTCTACACCGGAAACCCGAACATCGACCAGATCGAGCTGCTCAAGCGCAACGTCGAGGCGATCGCCGGTCCGGAAGCCGCAAAATCCCTCGTCATCGGTCAGCTTGACCAGACGATTGCCACCGAGGCCGCACGCCAGCAGCTCCTGGAAGCGACTTCGATGATCCAGCTGGGTCTGCCGGTGCCGGTTTCCCCTCGTGACAACCACACGGTTCACGCCATCACTCTGAAAACCCTCCTGGAGTCCACGATCCCGACGCTCAGCCAAAACCCGGCTCCGGATCAGAAGCTCATGAAGGGACTCAGCCTTGGAATCAACCACATGGCGGAGCACCTGGAGGCGGCAAAAATTGCCGGCAACAACTCCAAGGAGCTGGCCGACCTAGGCAAGTGGCTCACGCAGTTCACTTCCGACTTCAAGCAAGCCGTCCAGATCCAGGAGCAGGCCAAGGCCGGCGCAGAAGTTGGCTTGGTGGCTGGTAAAATGGCTGCGATGGGTGCACCGATGCCCGCGCCAGCGGCCCAGCAACCCGCTTCGTCGGCTTCGGAGCTTGACATGGGGACCCAAATTGAGATGGAACATACCAACGACCCTGAGGAAGCCAAGAAAATCGCCCAAGACCACCTCAACGAAAACCCACAATACAGCCAGCTCAATCCGCAGGCTTGGCTGAGTAATACACCAAATGTCAGACCAATACCTTCCGAAAGAACAGCTGGAGGCAGCCCAAAAGGTGACCTCCAGCGAAATCTTCCGCGCCATTGAGCGCGTTTTGCAGGCCCGCAAGCCTGAACACCCGCACCCGTCCGACCAGATGTCGAAACAGACGGCGGATGCATTCATTCGCATGGGATACGAGAAAGCGCTTGACGAACTGCGCCGCATCCCACATGAGTTGGAGGAGAAACCCTCCGATCAGGACATTCCCGCGTTGGATACACGCGACTAACCTAACCAAATCCATACCATGGCCGACGAAATCGAAACGCCGCAAGGTGTCACACCCGCTCCCGATGACTTCGTTCCGACGAAGCTCGATGGGCTCACTGAAAACGACGGCGGAACCCCTGAGGTTCTGCCTCCCGACGTCGAGTCGGAAATGCGCGAGGCCGCCAAGGCCGCAGGCATCTCCGTCGAGAACGATGATTCGGATGAAGGTGCATCCGGTCCGAAGGGTGCAGCGAAGGAAACCGAGGAAACTGACGGACCGTCCGGCGCCACAGGCCCCGCGTCCACAGAGACCGAGGAAGGTGCAGCATCTGGCCCGACTGGTGCCACCGAAGGCGCGTCTGGCGCTGCTGGCACTGAAGCCACCGGTGCAACCGGAGTAACCGGCACCGAAGAACGCGACGCCGACCTCAAGCCGAACCTGAATCCGAACACGCACCCGAAGACCAAGGAGGTAATCGAGTCGTTCAAGACCAAGGCCGTCGAAGCCCGCAACGAGCGCGACCGACTCGCAAAGGAGCTGGAAGAGATCAAGGCAAAGGGCGGCGCCGGCACGGTCCCCGAGAACGTCACGAAGGAGTTGGAAGAACTCCGCAACCGCGTGCGCGAACTCGACATCACTCGTGATCCTTCCCTGAAGGCGAAGTATGACGACAAGATCGCTGCCAACGTCGAGAGCGTCCTGAAGACCCTCAAGGAAAACGGCCTCGGTGAAGACGCCGAGGGCAAGGAAATCCCCGGATTCTTCGACAAGCTGAAGGCCGGCGGTGTCAACCTCAAAACCCTCCTCCCCTACATCAAGAAGTTGGAAGAGGCCGGAGAGATCGACACGGCCGAAGATCTGAAGGACATGCTCCGCAGCAACCAGCGCCTCGAAAAAGCCAAGGCCGAAGAGATCCGGGACTGGACCAAGAACTACGCCCAGCGCCAACAGGCTCTCCAAGCCGAGCAGGAGAAGCAGGTCAAGGAATACCAGGCCCGCATCATGAAGGAGACCGACGCGGAAATCCTGAGCACGCTGGAAGCGTTCCCGCAGCTCAAGCGCCCGCCGCAGGTCATGCCGAACGACAGCCCGGCCGTGAAGAAGGAGAAGGAGCGCGTACAGGCCGAATACAGCGAGGAATACAAGCGTTACCAGGACGCAGTTACCGAAGCCGCAAAGGAACACGGCACGACGTTCAAAGCCGCGGCCGTCGGCCTGCTCTACAAGAATCACATCACCCCACGCCTCCAGAAGTCTCTCACGGAGGCCAACGAGCGCGTGAAGGCACTCGAAGCCGAACTGGGTAAGATCAAGAAAGCCGGAAGCTTCAAGCCGTCGTCCACGCCCACGCCGGCGCCCACCAAGAAGAAGGAGGCACTCTCCGGTGGGGGGTTCGATGATGGCATCGACTCGATCACCGCGGCCGCCAAGGAACTTGGCATCAACACAGAGTCGTAAAACCTCCTAGGGTTACGGGATCCGCAAAAACCCGCGAGCCGGTGAGAGGCCAGCACCAATTTCAAAAACCCACCATGATCGACCTCATTTCAGTCGGAAAGAAATTCATCGAGCGCCACGGCAAGGACAAGGCCTGTGAAGTCACAGGCAAGTCAATTGCGTTCGTCAACAGCTGGGAGTCCGGCACCAAAAACCCAACCGTCGAAGACGTCCAGAAGATGCTGGAGTTCGACCCGGACCCGATCCACGCTGTCCATCCGCTCTACACGAACCCGGAGCTTGGCAAGCGCCTCGCAATACTCATGGTCACGAACCGTGCGGTTCAGCCGGCCACGATGGAAAGCGTCATCCGGCTCTACGATCCGGCCAAGATGCAGTTCATCCGCCAAACCACGAACTTCCTCACCCGGGGCCGCAACCAGGCTGCGTGGAAGTTCCTCCAGTCCGGCTGCGAGTGGAGCCTGTGGGTTGACGACGACATGGTTTTGCCGTGCGGGGACGCCGCTTGGTTCAAGAGCGTGTGCTCGGCGCCGAACTTCCCTGACACGTTCGCTGGCCTCAATACCATCGGCCGCTTGATCTACCACAAGAAAACCCTGGTAGGAGGTTGCTACTTCAACCGCACACCCACCGGCAAGGCTCAGTTCAATGAAGCCGCGCTCAACCGAGAGCTGGACAACGCGGTCCACGTATCTGGGCCGCGAAATGAGCTTCGGCCTACGAAGTGGGTCGCCACTGGCTGCATGCTCGTTCACCGAAGCGTCTACGAAGCGATCGCCAAGCAAAACCCAAGCATTCAACTCGACTCCGAACATGAGCGCTACCTCGGATACCGCTACGGGTTTTTCGACCCGCTCGAACCCGGCATGGGCGAGGACGTGAGCTTCTGCCTTCGTGCAGAAAAGGCTGGACACCAGCCCTACGTTGATCTAGCCCTCATGCCGTCCCACATCGGCCAGATGGCCTACAACTACTTCAACACAAAATCCTGATGAGCATTAGCACAAACAACATGTATCCGCAAACGTCCGTCCGAAATGCGTTCGGGGACTCAATGCCGGCAGCCAAGATCATGACTCAGCAAGCCGACAAGGCCAAGAAGCTGCTGATCGTCCTGCAATACTGGGAGGGAGACCGCGCCCGCGTCGAGCAACAGGCACACCTGATCGCCGATCTGGAGCGCGTCTCAAACAAGAATGCGGACATCATGCTGTTCGCACGCTACGACGCCGGCGCCTTCAGCATCAGCGCAATCCAGCGCCTGCAATCGAAGTTCGGTGTGGTGCATCAGGTCCGGTGCCGGCGGCGCGCTTCCGGCTATCCCTATGGAGCCAACGAGATGTTCTACGACCTGATGGACCTCGTTGCAAACAACCAGAAGTTCACCGACCGCTACTACGCCTTCCTGAACCTTGAGAGTGATTGCAGTCCGACACGCCCCGGCTGGATCGAGGAACTTTCACGCTCCTACAAGATGGCCGAGATGGACGGCAAGCTCATGATCGGACACCGGAACAAAACCCCGGTCGAACACATGAACGGAGTCGGAATTTACGCCATCGACATCCAGCGCCGCCTTGGCGCCATGCAAATGGTCGGCGGGCCGGCAAACGCGGCCTACGACATTTACCTCGCTCCGCGTATCCTCCCGGTTGCTGCCGACACACCGTTGATCGCCATGGACTTCCAGCGCCCGACGATTAGCGCTGATGACTTGTTCGCACCCCGCAAAGATGGGGTGGCGCCTGCGCTGTTCCACGGCGTCAAGGATGAGTCCGCATTCGTAAGCGTCCGCAACAAGTTCATCACGCTGGACGGTGGCGACCTGACGCACAAGACGGTTTTCACCTACTTCGATGCCGTCCCAGAGATCGACGCCAACGAGCAGAAGGCGCAGATCGAGCTTTGGAAGGAGGCCTGGAAGTCCCGTGGCTGGAACCCGATCGTGTTGACCTGGCTGGAAGCCCGAAAGCACCGCCTCTACGAAGCATTCGAGAACGCCGTGAAGCTTTTCCCGACGGTGAACCCGAAGAAATACGAGCTGTCCTGCTTCCTGCGCTGGATCGCCCTGGATCAAGCCGGCGGCGGCCTGATGAGCGATTACGACTGCATCCCAGGCCGCATGCAGCCGCGTGACCTGGACGAGATACGCAAGGAATCCGGCGTCGCTCACATCCTCCAGAGCAACGAACAAGGCACCGCGGTTCCCGCCTGCGTGTATGCCGACCGCGCTGCGCTGTCGAAGATGATCAAGCACATGATGGGATACAAGCACAACGCCGGCGACATCGAGCTTGGCGCCGCGCACGTGTCCGATCAGTCGATCCTGACGGCCGCAGTGAAATCCGGTGAGAAGTTCCTGAAGACACACCGGATGGTTTTGGAAGTCGGAGAGCCCGACTACAAGACCGCCCACGCGATCCACTTCGCGAACTCGGCGTGCTCGAAGTTCCGCCCTGGTTCTTCGAAGTCGCGTCTGATGCTGGAGTATCTCCGGTCATCCTAACCACTCAAAACGAAACCCCCCGGATTGCTCCGGGGGGTTTTTTATTCACCGAAGTCAGGCTTCCAGTCTTTCGGCCTGAGGATAGTCAGATTGCCGGAAGTGTCGTCACGCTTACGGCAGTGCCATGCGTCGCCGCCGGCGCGCTTCACCAGGATCAGCCTACCATGAACAGGGTGCTTCACGGCCATTCCAGAATGCGCAGGCATCGAGTTTTGAATGATGATGTGGGTGGGTTCTTTCATGCCTGGATTGGATAGGGATTCGCGTTTGGTGTCAACGTTTTTGTTCCGAAATCCGCGAGCGCGCAGGTGGCGCCAATCAACCCATTCACGGCCTGCGGAACAAAAATCGGAAAAAGGTGTTGACACATGCCACGCGACATACCAGCTTTGAGGCTCTTCAAGAGGCCCATCGGGTTGCTTCCTTCTCAAAACTACATTGGCGTAACCTAGCTACCCGGCTTCCTCTTCTTTTAACCAAACCAGCATCTTCGGCAAAAAGTCCGAAACCCAAAAGGCCGACGCCTCCGTCAAGCTCACCACCCGCATCCGCCTGATCGGACCGGCCAGCCGTCTCAACTCTGCCAGTTTCGCCACCTCCTGATTTCACCCGCCATGCCCCCCGCCAAGAAAAACACCGATGAGCCCACTCATGATCAACAGAAGCGACTACTCGGTCAGTTCTTCACAGTAGCCAATCCGTTCCTCGTAGATCCATTTCATGAGTGGTGGAAATCGGCCAAAGCCGACAACCCGAAGGTAATCGAACCGTTCGCTGGAGCCGCCAACATCGTGCGCCTCGCAGGCGAAGCGAATGTCATGGCGCCTTGGGCCTGTTACGACATTCAACCGCCGGCAAACACGGACATCCCGGTTATCCAGAGGGATACGATCAGAGACTTCCCTATCGGATTCAACGTCGCCATCACCAATCCTCCATACTTGGCGAAGAACTCTGCTGCACGTCGCGGTCTCCCGTTTCCGGATACTCATTACGAGGATCTCTATCAGCTCGCGCTCGACCGCATGCTCGCCAACTGCTCGTGGGTGGCGGCGATTATTCCGGCGTCCTTTTTGACGCAAAACGTCATGCAGGAACGACTGATGAGCGTCGTCGATCTCGATTTCCGCATGTTCGACGACACTGACTGCCCCGTGTGCTTGGTGTTGTTCGGGCCAAAGGCTCAATCGGACTTCACGGTCTACCGTGGCAATGAGAAGTTGGGATCGTTCAACAACCTCCGACGCGCATTACCGCGCCCGCGCAAGAACTTCCCCTGGCGGTTCAACGATCCGCGAGGAGAAATCGGACTTCATGCACTCGACAACAACCGCGAAGCTTCGATCCGTTTCGTCCCCGGCGAAGAAATCACTCCTGACTGTGTCAGCGCCTCATCGCGCAGTCTGACTCGCATTAAGGTTCCGGTCGGCATCTCGGCCGAACGCGTTATCGAACGTGCGAACAAGCGGCTCATGGATTACCGAGCAAAAACACACGACATCTTTCTCACGGCCTTCAAAGGACTTCGTTCGGGCGGAGGATACCGGCGCCGCCTAGACTTCGCACAAGCCCGGATGTTCCTCGATCTCGTCGCATCTTGATCATGAGCCCAATCGCCGACCGACTTGACTACGAGCCCTGCATCGTTCTTCCTGATTATCGCAGATGGTCCATACTACCTGCGCACCGACCATGCCTCTAGCATGAGCCGGTTGGACACCCTCAATAGCCAACGCACCAGCCGCTGCCCGCAATCATGTCAACCGGTGCCCACCCTGACACTGTAACCCGTTTCCTCCAGAATGTTGCCGGCCGCTACGCCGTCGGCACCTTGTAAGCCATAGCCATAGTTGATCAAGTAGCCCACCGGTGTTGGACCCGGTGGGCTTTTTCTTTTCTGAACCCGTTGACACGACATCGGGTTTTTTGATAAAACATCCATCGTCAGGGGTCAATGCGAGCAATCGCCGGCTTCCGAGGACCGTCCCGGTCCGAAGAACATACCCGCTGGGCAATAGAGGGAATAACGGGTCAAAACAGTTGCGACGGCACTACCCACCGGAGCGAGTCAGCAAAACACCCTGACACGTCAGGGCCGCGATCGAGACGGATTCTCGTGTTTCAGATCCTAATTCTCTACTACCATGGCCTGTGTCATTACCAGTGATCAAGCTGCCCAGGTGTTCGCCACGCAGGCGAACCGCCTTTACGGCATGATCGGTTCCAGCCTCGCTGTCGAGGTTCCATACATCTCGGTGCTCGAAAAAGGCACCTTCCCCGCGGCCGTCGCTGCTCAGCTGACGTCCGTCATCCAGGGCCGCGCCGCCCCCGGTGACTCCCTCGTTGCCCCGACCTTCACCAACCAGGTTGACGTGTGCGACAACGGTGGTCAGATCGACCAGAACGGCACCAACCAATACAACTACTACGCGAAGATCAAGACCGGCCTGTCCGAGAAGATCTGCTTCAACAAGGGCTTCCTCGCCTTTGCCGGCTCCATGAACTCGCAGTTCAGCGCCCTCCAGCAGCTCGCCACGGAATACATCAACGCCGACGTGCGTTGGGAGCTGTTCAGCCGCTCCGGTGTCAAAGCCGTCGTGAAGTCCGGCGTCAACTACGTCGCGACGATCGCCGGTGGTTACAACCAGATCGACACGCCGGTTCCGGCCGTCGAGTCCGATGGTCGGCTGACCTACTCCCTGCTCCAGAAGTATGCTGCGTTCATGCGCGAAGTCCTGAAGGTTAAGACCTTCGGCTCCGGCATGGCCTCGCACCTCCGCTTCATCGGCTCCTGGGAGATCCTCGAAGCGCTCCGTAACGACCTCGGCGCAGCCGCTGGCGCGAACGGCACGCTTGGTGCGCTCGCCGCTGGTTCCGACAAGGTCGGCACTGAGGGCCTGAAGAGCTACGCTTTCACGAGCGAACTCCGTGGCATCAACCTCGGTAAGGATCAGCAGCCCCTCCGCGCCAACTGGAACGGCGCCGGCTACACGTTCGTCGAGCCCGAGATCTCTCAGGCTGGCACGACCGGCAACGTTGCGGTTCCGAATCCTGCCTGGCTCACCGCCGCGCACGAAGTCGGCTTCCTGTTCGGTAAGGGCTCCTTCGAGCGTCAGGTTCCTGCTCCGTGGACTGGCGAAGGAAAGATTCGCTTCGATCGCCAGATGTTCGGTGGCGAGATTCAATTCCTGTCGCACCGCGATATGACCTGCAATCTCTTCGGTGACTTCGGTGTGTTGGCCTACCGTATCGGTCGCGCCTTCCGCCCGCTCTATCCGTGGTTCGTGATGCCGATCATCTACAAGCGCTGCGACAGCGACGAAGGCGTCGTTCCTTGCAGCTCTGTGAGCGGCCTCTAATCCAGAGGTAACACGATAGTTTCCGGGCCCACCAGATTCAAAACTGGTGGGCCTGTTGCTTTACAGAACACACTTCAATCCTCTACCATTCGCACCATGTCCTGCACACCTCCGCAAACCTGCCTCCCGCCGCAACCAGTGCTTCTGTTTTTCAAGGGTGAGGGCACACCGGGTCCGACCGGACCGATGGGTCCTACCGGCCCGTCTGGCGGCCCTTCCGGCCCTTCCGGCCCGACAGGTGCGACAGGCCCACAGGGACTAGACGGCCCACAGGGACCATCAGGACCGGTCGGTCCTACCGGCCCGTCTGGGGCTCAAGGTGTACAAGGCGTACAAGGCGCAACCGGCGCTAGCGGTCCTACCGGGCAAACAGGACCGACGGGCCCGATGGGGCCTACGGGCCCGTCAGGAGGCCCAACTGGCCCGTCAGGCGCATCAGGACCAACCGGCCCGATCGGACCAACCGGACCAACCGGACCTATCGGCCAGACAGGACCTACCGGCTCTACCGGGCCACAGGGGCCAACAGGACCACAGGGTGCAACCGGCCCAGCGCCAATGGCTATGTTCAGCTCGATCGGCGTTCACACACTCGCGGACTCGACTGTCGAAACATCGTTGATCCATTCACCGGCCATCGGAACAAAAACCATTGCGGCGAACACGCTAGTCCCTGGGTCTACATTCCGTGTTGAAATCTTGGGTTACATCAGCACCAACAACATAAATACCGACTCAACAGTTCGTGTGAAGTTTGGTGCGGTCACACTCGTAGCAAGCCTTGGGACCCTCCCTACGTCAATCGTCAACGCATACTACGACATCCTGTTCGAGTTCACTGTGTTATCGAATGGCCCGGCTGGATCTCTGATCGGGCAGGGTCGGTCACTGATTGGAACTGACTCCGGTGTCGGCAACGTGTCGGCACGTCGTCTACAGATGCTTACCACGGCATCGGTAGACACAACTGTTGATTCTGACATCGATGTAACCTACCAGTGGGTAACAGCAAGCCCGAACAATTCCATCACGCACACCAACGTCATCATCCACAAGGTCTCCTAATTGACAGCGCCGAAACACTCAAGCTAGACTCCAATCATGCCTACCAACATTTCACCATCCGAATCCGAGGGCACCAAGTGGATGAAGCTCCAGCTGTGGGTCCGACAGGCCTGCGAAAACGCCGGCATCACAGCCGGTGGTGACGACCCGTTGCTCTCCGACATCAGCCAATCCGATTCCGAAGGTGTGAAGTGGGCGAAGCTGCAACGTTGGGTTGCCCTTCTGGCTGAGAACATCAGCGGCGGGGGCGGCGGAGGCGGCACTGCAACGGCGCTGAAAACTGCGCGCACGCTGACGATAGGCTCCACGGGAAAACCGTTTGACGGGTCCGCTAACGTGGCGTGGACACTCGCGGAGATAGGCGCCGATCCTTCCGGCACCGCCTCCGACGCAGTCTCCGCGCACAACACCGCGACCGACTCACACGCCGACATCCGCACGCTCATTGATGCGATCCCTACGAGTG
>Ga0255345_1004607_pt1 | contig 14875 bp, 11 predicted proteins | sample wastewater_treat_6_FD_192415 | JGI IMG/M metagenome (GOLD analysis project Ga0255345, IMG submission 192415) | Wastewater microbial communities from Lulu Island WWTP, Vancouver, Canada - plant20 | ecosystem: Engineered > WWTP > Wastewater > Unclassified | place: Canada: Vancouver, British... | reverse complement strand
TCCTGCGTGCTTCGTGCGCCTCTTCGGTGCCTTTGTCCGACAGGTCAACATCGGTCCATCCGGTAAACAGGTTTTCCTTGTTCCAGACGCTCTCGCCGTGCCGCAACAGTACCACTGTGTACATGGGATCAACATCCTTTATGCGCCGAGTAAATCAATTGACGTATCATGGTACCCCCTCACCCTAACCCTCTCCCCCGGTGGGGCGAGGGAATTTTGTTTTCCCATGTACCCTAGGAGATTTTATCGCAATGTCATTCTGAGGCGTTAGCCGAAGAATCTCCATTTTCTAATGTACCGAATGCATAAGATTCTTCACTTCGTTCAGAATGACAAACCCTCCGGTGGGGCGAGGGAATTTTGTTTTCCCTGATGCCCTCATCTGATGAGAGAATCGAGGAGCCCCCTCTCCCCCCGTGGGAGAGGGATGGGGTGAGGGGGAAATTGCTCCAACTTAATTCTTTAATAATAAAAATCATTTACTGCCGGAAGGCCTTCCTGCCGGCGTAGACCGCCGAAGAGCCCAGCTCTTCCTCGATGCGCAGAAGCTGGTTGTACTTGGCGATGCGATCGGTGCGGCTGGCGGATCCGGTCTTGATCTGCCCGGCGCCGGTTGCCACCGCCAGGTCCGCGATGAAGGTGTCCTCGGTTTCTCCCGAGCGGTGCGAAACCACCGCGGTGTATCCTGCGTTGGCGGCCATGCGCATGGCATTAAGCGTTTCGGTCAGAGTGCCGATCTGGTTCACCTTGATGAGAATGGAGTTGGCGGCCCCTTCGCTGATGCCGCGGGCCAGTCTCTCGGTGTTGGTCACGAACAGATCGTCGCCGACCAGCTGGATTTTCTCTCCCAGGGTCCGGGTGAGCAGATTCCAGCCCTTCCAGTCATCCTCGGCCATGCCGTCCTCGATGGAGATGATGGGGTAGCGGCGGACCCATTCCGCCCAGAACTTAACCATTGCCGTCGCATCCCGGCTGCTCTTATCAGATTTTTTGAAGATGTATTTCTTGGTCTTGCTGTCGTAGAACTCGCTTGCCGCGGGATCAAGGGCGAGGGAGATATCCTTCCCCGGCTTGTAACCCGCTTTTTTTATTGCCTCGAGGATGACCGCCGGGGCCTCGTCGTTTGACGTGAGGTTGGGCGCGAAGCCCCCTTCATCTCCTACCGCGGTGGAATAGCCCCTGCCTTTCAGCACCGATTTGAGCGTGTGGAACACCTCCGCCCCCATGCGCAGCGCCTCGGAAAAGCTGGGCGCCCCGACCGGGGCGATCATGAATTCCTGGAAGTCAACCGAGTTGTCGGCGTGGGCCCCGCCGTTTAAGATGTTCATCATGGGGACGGGGAGCACAGAAGCCTGGGCCCCGCCGAGATAGCGATAGAGGGGCGTTTTCTGCGACGCGGCCGCCGCGCGGGCAACCGCCATGGAGACGGCGATGATGGCATTTGCCCCCAGTCGCCCTTTGTTGGCGGTCCGGTCGAGACGGATCATCTTTCGGTCGATTTCCTCCTGCCGGGTTGCACCCATGCCCTGAATGGCAGCGGCTATCTCACGGTTTACATGGCGGCAGGCCTTGAGCGTGCCCTTGCCCAGGTAGCGGGACTTGTCTCCATCGCGCAGCTCCACCGCCTCATGTTCTCCGGTGGAGGCGCCGGAGGGAACAGCCGCCCGGCCCATGCAGCCGTCGTCGAGCCACACATCAGCTTCAACCGTCGGGTTTCCACGAGAATCCAAAATTTCCCTGCCGATGGTTTTGATGATTTTCGCCATATTCTGCTCCTTGAGCGCTTCAGATTATCATCCTTTGCCGGGTTCCGGCGCCGGCGCCGAGTATAATAAAGTTACAATGGAGTGTCAAGCGTAGAACCGTCAGCGGAAGAACGGAAAGCATATTCATTGTGCAGTTAGGTGTGACCATGTACAAACGGCAGCAAATCATAAATTGGATCTCTGACTGAAACTTTATCGAAAGAAAAGCTCTCAGGGATTCTCTCGCAGAAGATGCTGAGGATCTTGCAGCATTTGATCAAAGAGCATCCGAATCGCTGATCAGCTATGAAGCGATGATCAAGAGACTGAAGAAAGATGGCCGAATATAAGATCTTTTTCAAAAGGTCTGTTGATAAGGATTTAAAATCCATACCCAAAAACCATCTCAAGAAAATTCTTGATTGCATATCCATACTTGCTGAGAATCCGCGATCTCCAGGCTGCGAAAAGCCGTCGGGTCTGGAGCGGTATCGCATCGTATATTCCATTCAGGCTGATGAACTGACCGTAGGGTTGTTAAGGTCGGTCATCGCACAAAAGTGGAAACTTGGCCCCGGAATGGGTGGAAGCTTTCAAGCGGAATGACTGGAAACTTCAGAGCGGAATAATCACCGCTGAAGGCGATGATGGAGATAGTGAACCAAACGCTGCAGGGCTGGGTAGAATACTTCCATTATCGTAATTGCAGCAGTGCACTCAGCAAAGTTAGATGGCATGTGGAAGAGCGGGTGCGCACGCAACTGCGCAAACGCCATAAGATCAGGCATAGGGTGGCCGGCTATACTCGATTCAGCCGGCAGAAACTCCATGACCAGGATGGTTTGTACAAAGTGCCGACGACAGCAGGCTGGGCAACTGCGCATGCCCTGTGATGAAGAACATCGGAAAGCCGTGTGCGGGAAAACCGCAAGCACGGTTTGATGAGGGAGGGCTGAGGTTCCCGGCATTTGGTATCTCGTAGTAGCCGCGTGCGGCCAATCGATTTCAAAATGCGCTATGGTCGTCAGCTCTCTACTCTACCCTCGTGCTTCAGTAGCTCAGGTTGACCTTGAACTCGTCGTCCAGGGCCTGCAGGGTGTTGTCATATCTGCGGGCGTATACCGAGCCGATACCGGACAGGAGATTGGCAAGGGAAACCTTGTTCCAGGCAACAATGATATTGTTTTCGCTGTCGATCGCAATCGAAGGCGCGTTATTTAAACCGACCCCCTGGCTCACCTGAATCTCGCTGGAGACGGAGGACCCGTCGTTGTAAATTGCTTTCAGAAAGATGTTATGCTGGAACAGGTTGCTGCCGCCCCAGGTAATGAAGAAGTTTCCCCGGCTGTCCGGGGCGATGTCGATACCGGTGTTGAAAAAGTAATTGCCCGCGTCCACGAAGGCCGGGGGAGAATATCCCGAACTCATTTCCATTAGCTGCGGGCCCGCAGTGGATGAGATGGTCGGGGTGTAGAGGGCCGCCATAATTCTGACCTTGAAGGTCAGGAGGTCGATGGCATTCCAGGCAATAATCGTGGTATTGTCGCTGTTCACCGCAACCCTCGAATTAAAACCCATGCCCACCATTTGCTGATCATACCCGCTCACTACTTTGCCGGATGTGTCATATTTGCTGCAGTAAACGGCGCAGAGGGGGAGGTCGGTGTTGAGAAAAAAAGGCTGCAGTCCCGCCGCGGTCCAGGTAATCAAGATCTGGCCATCTCTGTCGAAGGCAACCGACGGGGAAAAGTACAGGACCGGATGGATGACCGTTGCACCGTTTGTCGTTTCGATATTGCTTACAATCTTGACCGGGTCACTTGGCTTGCCGTCCGGCTTGGCCACCGCCAGGTAAATTCCGCTCTCGTTTGTTCCCAGGGTGAAACAGCTCCAGACAATGGCAATGGTGTCGTCGCTGTGAATGGCAATCGCCGGGGAATAGGGAATGCTGAGCGTCACTTGCGGGTTATCCTCCTGCCGCGGGGAAATGGCCGCAAGCGGGGCCGGTAATGCGTCCGACGCTGCCGCAAGGTGCGGGCTTACCTTGGTGTAGACAACCTGGGCGCCGGATGAGACAGAGGCAAGACCCAGGGCGCACCAGGCAATCACCGCATTATTGTTGCTATCGGTGACAATGTCCGGGTCGTAATTCAGCAGGGCGGTTGAACCAAAGCCGGAGTTGACCCAGAAGGCGGTACGGTCAAGCGCCTGGCCGCTTGCGTCATAGCGCTTGGCCAGGATGCTGGGCAGATGCCCCAGCCCCAGGTAGCCCCAGGTGACGGTGAAGTTATTATTGCCGTCCGTTGCCACCGCGGGCATTGCGTTTATATCAAGGAGAGATCGCGGGCGGATGGTCTGGGCGCAGGTGTTGTCCACCGCCAGGGTGACAAACAGAGACAATGAGCAGAACAACAGGATTGCTTTCTTCATATCCAATCTCCTTTGAGGTAAAAATATAAAAGCGTTGCAAAAAGGCGGCAGGAACGATTTTGCGCCGCGATGTTGTTATATTTTATCGGAAGAATATCCCCTGTACTTTAATGAATAGTAAACACATACATTGTTCCTTTCGGGGGTCGGTTTCGATAGTAGGTAGTCGCAGGCTTTAGCCTGCGGAGGTGTTGCCTATCAGAGATTTTTATGGGCATCCTTTCCGCGGCCTGCACAATGTATTGGGGATAGAATATGTTGTTGACTCGCAAGAATCATATAAATATACTTATACGAAGAAACCAAGTGACATTCCATGCCGGCTGAAAGAAAGGCTTACCATAGCGAAATGCAATGAATTGGCGTGGCTTTCTCATTAGTATGATATGTTGCGGATTTGCAATTGAAGGGTTTTATAAAGAAACCATCTAATCATGGTTAGTCGTCTAATGAGGGTCTGCGGTGCAATGAAAATCGAAAGAGATTTTGGTCGCATCCAAGTATGCGATGGTACCTGAGGGAAGTATTTGTAAGTTTCGTTTGCTCCCCTAATGGAGACAATCATGGATTTAGCCGCTACCGCTTTGATACTGTTCCTCGTCCTTGATCCATTGGGAAATATTCCGCTGTATTTGTCGCAGTTGCGAGCTGTGCCGGAGAACAGGCGTCGCCGAGTGGCAATGCGAGAGTTGGGAATTGCATATCTTGTTTTACTGTTCTTTTTCTTCGCCGGGGCGGCCTTCATGAAGTTGCTGGCATTGGATATTGCAGCAGTAAAAATTGCGGGTGGTGTAGTTCTTTTCCTGATCGCGCTACGAATGATATTTCCAACACCGGACGGGCTATTTGGTGGTTCTGGATTGAATGCAGAGCCGTTTATTGTTCCCCTCGCCATTCCAGCAGTTGCCGGTCCTGGTGCGTTGAGTGTGGTTCTGCTGCTGCGCGAGGCAAATCCAAACGAAACACTTACATTGCTCGGGGCGCTTTCCGTTGCATGGCTTGCAAATGCACTCATTCTTGGGAGCGCCACTATGTTGCGGCGGCTATTGCGCGATGAGGGCATACTGGCAGTGGAGCGACTGATGGGGCTCCTGCTGGTTATCATCGCCGTGCAGATGTTTCTAGACGCTTTACGCTCGCTTGGGACAATTCCTGCATAGAAACCTGAATAAACGCCCAACCATTCGCTGCAGGCGCGACGACCCTGACGGGCCGCGGCCTGAGCTCAAGCGGTTAGCGGCAAGACAGAGGTCACATGTTCTCACCAGTAATTATCGTCAGCCGGGCCGAGGTCGAGAACAGGGACAGGTCCTCGGTGATTGGGGCATTACTGGCCCTTATTGCGTCGCCTGATGCAGCAATGCAGTACTTCGAGTCAGTCGATATCGCTTTTCACGGCTACAACGAAACACGGGAAGAGCTATTCGAGATACAAGAAGTTAGAGAGTTTGTCTATGCTCTTAATGAGCAGTTCCCATATTGGCTGTTCTACTTGAACAAGTCCGCTCTTGGGCTCCAGTGCCTTGCCTACTGCTTCCTGCCTCCCTTCCTCACCGCTGGGGCGAAGCAAAGGATCTATCCCGAGCGGCTCAACGATCTCCTAACCAAACGCCGGTTCCCAGCCATGAATCAGATCTGCGAGTGGGTTGGGTTTTGTGAAGAGCAAATTGAAGCGCTCACTGACCGGTCAGTGGAATATCTTCCGGGTGGCCCAATTGCCTCCTGACAATTCATTCAAGCGTTAGCGGAGATGCAAAGCAAGGTGGATATTTAATGTGCGGTTGGCGCCGGGAATGAAATCGCAAGCTGAAGCTCGCGGCTACATCGTGATTACATTTCTTGGCGATAGGGAGAAGAGTTGTTTGGTAGGCGCGATCTCCGGTCGCGAAAAAATCGCAGCTAAATCTGCTCCTGCCATGCCGGGGGAAGATAATCCCTTACAGATTCTCCTCCATATACATCGTCAGCTCGATCATTCGTTCCAGCAGATCATCGGATGGGATCCCCTTGAAATTTTTAAATACCAATTCTTTGGCAAACAGGCGGGAGATGTAGCGAATCTTCAAGGCCTTGTTTCTGGAGGCAAAGACAAAGTCGCGATGGCCGTTATTAATTACAATCACGTTTTTATCTTCATCATAGCGTGAGCGCCAGAGCTTTCCCGGTGCCTTTTCATAGGTGTAGCCGGGCAGGCCCTGACGGGCGGTGGCGGCCTTGCCGGTTTCGGGAAGCAGCGATTCGGTCACGGTAATCAGTGTGTCGCCCGCACAGGTAATTTCCCCCTGAGTTGCGGTTACCCTGATTTGTACCAGCCCCGGTTCTTCTGCCGCGGTAAATTGAGCAATTTCGCTGTCCGTCGCTTCCAGTTTTCCATTGCCCTCGACAATCCCCCACGAAAAAAGCAGATTTTCTTCCACCGGTTTCCGGCCGCGGTCCTGGGCGATGGCACGAAATGCTTTTGTCTTACCGACCGGCAGCACGCACGATTGGGGAGAAATCCTGACACTGAAGAGCGGCCCGGCATATTCGAAGAATCGTTTTTGCCCTAATCCGGCCGGTGACGGAAAAATCGCCGGTTCTATCTCATTATCTTCTTCGCCGTGCGGAGACGTGCGGGTCGAGCCGGGACGGGTCGAGCCGGATTCATGAATATCAAACCAGTCGTATTCCTCGGCCGGCAGCGCCAGGAGGGCTTCCCGCAGCGCTTTCTGTACGGAACGGAGAATGCGCGCGCTGGCCCGTTCTTCTTCCGCCCGCCTCTGTTCATCGATGATTTCGATGAGCTGTTCTTCAAGCAGGGCCAGGGTATCGCTCAGTATTTGCAGGTTTTGGTCGTGAATGACGCCGCTCCTGGTGCCCGGAGTCAGGTTTAAAAACGGCGCGTCCACTATGCCCTGCAGGAGAGAAGATGACCAGGGTTCCCGGTTGAGGATTTCCAGTTCGGTCATATCCTCCAGAATCCGTGTCCCGGAGCGGTACAGTCCGATCTTTCCCTGGTTTTCCGGTTCCCCCAGATAAATTTCGGTATAGACATCACCCAATGAAGACTTGACCGGCCCCAGATTGTGTAGCAGCCTTCCGGTAAACTCGCGCGGTTCGACGGTAAACTCTTTGCGCGCCCTTCTGTCGATTACCTGTATGCGCACCCCGGAGGAACGGATTCGGTCGCGCAGTTCAGAAGCCAGGTACCATTGGATTTTTTCGCCGCTCAACTGCCGGACACCCGGCAGCAGGGGCTTGACCGTCAGCTCAACCCCCTGCATGGGCAGCAAGGTCCTTTTTTCGCGCACGCTATAGGCCGGATCACCCTTGGCCATGCGCATCTGATACTTTTTGCCGTCGGATCCGGCCGACGCGATGGTTAGCTCCTCGGCAACCGTCCAGAAGCTGAGCAGTCCGATGCCGAACTCACCCTGGATTCCCCTGATCCCTTGCTGCTTCATCCGACGCTTGACCGAATCGCAGATGTGGGTGGCGACGTAGGTGAAATCAGGAAGTCCGGTTGCGTCGCGGGGAATTCCCTCACCGTCATCAATGATGCTGATGTAGTGGTCTCCGCGTTCACGGCCGCGTATTACCTTGATGTGACGGGCCTTTGCGTCTATGCTGTTCTCCACAAATTCGGCAATGGCCTTGAGCGGATTGCTCTGGGAGAGTGCGATGATGGTGATCGCGTTCCAGTCGCTGCCTATCTTGAGCTTTCCCTTACGCTGCTCCGGTTTTGTTGCCTGCCTTTTTGCCTTCATGATTATCTACCAATGCGCAATGCCTTACTGCTGTCATTCCCGCCCCGTATCAAGTACGGGGTAAACGCCAACGGGAATCCAATAAAATTAAAGACCTGGATTCCCCGATCAAGTCGGGGAATGACAGGGAACATGAATACGAAGAAGCTACCTTAGCTCTTTATATCCCCCATTGGCTGATTGTGCAAGTGATTTTGGCGATTGCAGGAGGAGGAAGAAAAAATACTCCCATAAATTTATCAATGGTTGGCGGTGGCCGCAGGTTTGTCGCCGCAAACTCGTAATCGCCGGTCCGTAGTCGTCAATTTGTAGCCACAGGCTTCAGCCTGCGTATTTTTTTCGTGAATTGGGTGAGTTAAGGTGCAGCCGGAAAGATTGCGCAAGCTGAAGTTTGCGGCTACATTCTGTGATCGAGAGGATGTATTTTTGAATGGGACGTATGGCAATACGCCCCTACAGGTTTTTTAGGAGAATGCAGGGAAGGGTTTCCCGGTAGGAGCGGCCTCCGGCCGCGCAAGGAATCCGGTAGGGGCGGCCTCCGGCCGCGAAAACATCGCACCTGAAGGTGCTCCTACCGGTTTGCCAGAGCGAGATGGAATTCTTTAACGTGTAATGGAGGACATCCCTTAAAATAACTGATGGCGATTTTTTATGAGGCGGTTATAATGCAATAGTGCAAACAAGGGGTATTATAAAGAAACTGCAAGAAGGTGGCTAATTATTGTTTGTCTGTAGAAACTGAGTAAAAAAGGCAATGAAACAAAAATTTCCGCTTTGCGTTGACAATCAGGGTTACGAGGCATCCTTGGAGATACGAAAGTTGTATGAGACCATTACAGACAAGGAGGCTGAGCGTCACAAGCAGGTGAGAATCATTGACGAGTCTGGGGAGGATTATCTTTACCCTCCCAGATTCTTTGCGCCGGTCAGGCTTTCAATGCAAACAAAAAACAGAATGCTCGAAAAATCAGTCTAACAAGTCAATCAAGACGATGGAAATCCGGTACAGCATACTTTTGTTGTTGTGGAATATCTATGACGATTAAAACGATGTTATAGTTGAAGTAAGTATGGTGTCCCCGGATTGAAAAATATTCTTGACACACAAGTCGCCGCTTCATATACTTCACTGCCTTAAAAAGATAGTTCCTATCAATGATACGGACAGCATCGATGCGATTCCGGAAGGGAGGACCACGTGAATCTGTATTGTCGATTAACCTACGATGAGCTGGTCAAGGCCAGGGATCCCGGGCAGCCGGAGTTCCATCAGGCGGTCCGAGAAGTATTCGAATCCGTGTCGCCCGTCCTGGACGCCCACCCCGAATATCGCGAGATGCGCATTCTTGAGCGGATCATAGAACCCGAGCGGGTGATCATGTTCCGGGTTCCCTGGGTGGACGATCAGGGCAAGATCCAGGTGAACCGTGGTTTCAGAGTCCAGATGAGCTCGGCGATCGGCCCCTACAAGGGCGGTCTCCGCTTTCACCCGACGGTTAACCTGAGCATCTTGAAATTTCTCGCTTTCGAGCAGGTCTTCAAGAATGCTCTCACCACGCTGCCTATGGGCGGCGGCAAGGGAGGGGCGGACTTCAGCCCCAAGGGCAAGAGCGATCTCGAAGTGATGCGTTTTTGCCAGAGCTTCATATCCGAACTCTATCGCCACATCGGTCCCGACACAGACGTGCCCGCCGGAGACATCGGGGTGGGAGGCCGGGAGATCGGTTTCCTCATGGGTCAGTACAAACGCCTGCGCAATGAGTTCACCGGGACGTTTACGGGTAAGGGTCTGGACTGGGGCGGGTCGCTGATTCGACCGGAAGCTACCGGGTACGGCGTGGTCTATCTTGCCATCGAGGCGCTCAATAACAGGAACGACTCTCTAGCCGGGAAAACCTGCCTCGTCTCGGGCAGCGGCAACGTGGCCCAATACACCGTGGAGAAACTGATCGATATTGGCGCGAAGACGATCACCTTGTCCGACAGCAGCGGTTACATCTATGACGAAGCCGGCATAAACAGGGAGAAGCTTGATTTCGTCTTCAGGCTTAAGAACGTCATGCGCGGGAGGATCTCCGAGTATGCCGCGCGGTATCCGGAAGCGGTCTACACTCCGGTGGATCCGGGGCTGGGCCATAACCCGCTGTGGGCTCACCGGGCTGATTGTGCGTTCCCCAGCGCCACTCAGAATGAGATCAACGATCGCGACGCGGCCAACCTGGTGGCAGGAGGTGTTCGTCTCGTGGCCGAGGGAGCCAACATGCCGTGCACCACGGATGCTACGGCGACCCTGGTTGACGCGGGAGTAATCGTCTTGCCGGCGAAGGCGGCCAATGCCGGCGGCGTGGCTACCTCAGGGTTGGAGATGACCCAGAACAGCATGCGACTCAGCTGGACCCGTGACGAAGTGGACGCACGGTTGAGGATAATCATGAAGGCGATCCACCAAACGATCCTCGACGCGGCCGCGGCCTACGGGGCCAGGAACGACTATATCGCCGGGGCCAACATCGCCGGTTTCCTCAAAGTAGCCAAGGCAATGATCGATCAAGGGGTAGTATGATCTCGGCCTCGACGAAATTCGGTCCGACCGACGCGAACACCGGCGCAAAGCCGGGTGAGCGGACGTCGGCGTCGTCCGCGGAGGCACGCAATGATGTTTTTCAGCGCCTCATGTCGTGGCGGGTGAAAGACATTATCCTGGTATCGAGCCTGTACGACACTTTCATCCTGCAAGAGGATGGGCAGCTCAGCGAACTGATCCTCGGTGAGTTTCTCGAGCTGAACCTCCACCACACCACCGGCCTCACTCATGTCTCCACCGGCGAGGAGGCGATCGCCCTCGCCAAATCGCAAAATCGCTTCAATCTCATCATCACCGCAGTGAACCTGGGCGACATGGATTGCGTGGAGCTGGCCCGAAGGGTGCGGGAGGAAGGGCTAGACGTCCCCGTCATTCTCCTCGCCTACGATGGCGGCGAGCTGTCGGAGTATATGACCCGTCGTGACACCTCAGGTATTGAACGGATCTTCTTGTGGCAGGGAGATCCGCGGATTCTTCTTGCCATCGTCAAGTACATGGAGGACAAGATCAACGTGGCTTACGACACCGGAATCGCCGGTGTGCAGTGCATTCTTCTGATAGAGGACAATATCCGCTTTTATTCCGCGTTCCTCCCGCTCATCTACAGGGAGGTGATTAGCCATTCCCAGAGCCTCATCGCGGAAGGGATCAACATGGCGCACAAGATCCTCCGCATGCGCGCGCGGCCGAAGATTCTTCTATGCACGAATTTCGAAGAAGCCTGGCGGTACTTCTCATCGTTTTCAAATCAGATACTTGGGGTGATCGCTGATATCGAGTTCCCACGGGAGGGCGTGCTCGCTCCCGAGGCGGGGGTTGAGTTCGCGCGGATGGTCTGGGAGACGTGGCCGGATATCCCCGTCCTCCTGCAATCCGGCCGGCCGGATTGCGAGCGAATCGCGATCGAGGCGGGCGCCTCGTTCGTGCTCAAAGGGGCTCCAACTTTACTGACTGACGTGCGACAGTTCATGATCGACCATCTGGCCTTTGGTGATTTCGTCTTCCGGACGCCCGACGGCGCTGTTATCGACCGCGCTCACGATCTGCGCAGCCTGCTCAAAAAGCTCCGGGTGATTCCTGCGGAAAGCCTGACCTATCACGCAAACCGCAATGACTTCTCACGCTGGCTCAGGGTTCGCACGGAATTCGACCTTGCCCGGCATCTCCGGCCGCGCGGCCCCACTGATTACTCAAGCTCCGAGCAGCGCCGTGCGTATCTGATCTCTCAAATCGATGAATACCGCTGCGAACAGACCCGAGAGACGGTTGGCGATTTCGACCCGACCATCTTCAATGCCACCACGAGCTTCTCCCGTATCGGCGGAGGATCTCTGGGCGGGAAAGCCCGTGCCCTCGCATTTGTGAGACGCCTCCTCAGGAATTTCGAGCTGACTGAACAATTTGAGGGAGTTCGTATCAAAGTGCCTCCGGCTGTTGTGCTGGGCACCGACGTCTTTGACCAATTTATCGAGGGGAATCACCTCCGCGACTTCGCAATGACTTCCAACGATGATGAAGCGATCGAGCGGAAATTCGTTGAGGCCGAATTCCCAGCCCAGTACGAGCGGGATCTTGCTTCATTCCTGGATCTCATGCAGAGCCCCCTCGCGGTGAGATCGTCCAGCCTGCTGGAGGATTCGCAGTACCAGCCCATGGCCGGCGTCTATAACACCTACATGCTGCCCAACAACCACAAGGATCCGGCAGTCCGGCTGCGTCAGCTCATCAAGGCGGTGAAACGCGTCTATGCGTCGACCTTTCTGACGTACGCCAAGAACTACTTCAAAGTGATTCCCTACCGCCTTGAAGAAGAGAAGATGGCGGTCCTGATCCAGAAGGTAGTGGGGTCGTACCACGGTCCTCGCTTCTATCCCCATGTGGCGGGAGTCGCGCGTTCCTACAACTTCTATCCCTATCCTCCCCAAACGTCCGAGGATGGCATAGTTTCTGTAGCCCTGGGATTGGGTCGGACCGTAGTCGAAGGAGGGAGGACGCAGACGTTCTGCCCCAAGTACCCTGAGCACCTGGTCCACTTCTCGACGCCCAAGGACATGCTTAATAACTCCCAGCGGGCGTTTATCTCCATTGAGATGGATGCCGAAGACGGAGAGATCACAGAACGGCACCATCCGCTTGAGGTGGCCGAGAAAGACAGCACGCTCAGCTATGTCGGCTCGACCTACTCGCCTGAAAATGATGTGGTATATGACGGCACCTCCCGCCCGGGCATTCGGCTGGTGAGTTTCGCCTCCATCCTCAAGTACGAATCCTTTCCGCTGTCTTCGATCCTGATCAAACTGATGGAACTGGGAAGGTGGGGAATGGGGTCCGAGGTCGAAATCGAGTTTGCCGTCGACCTTACGAGCACGCGAAACACACCCAAGTATTTCGGCTTCCTGCAAATGCGGCCATTGGCGCTGTCGCGGGAAATGGAGGAAGTGGAAACCGGCGACGTCGCTGCCGAAGACGTCTTGTGTCGCTCGTCCAGCGTCTTGGGCAACGGCAAGATAAGCCATATCCGCGACCTCATCGTGGTGGATCATCGCAGGTTCTGCCGCGACAAGAGCAGAGAGGCAGCTCAAGAAGTCGCTCGTCTGAACACGGGGCTTGTGGCACAGGGTCTCCCCTATGTGCTGATCGGTCTGGGACGCTGGGGTTCGGCCGATCCCTGGCTTGGGATTCCTGTGACCTGGGAACAGATTGCCGGGGCCCGGGTAATCGTCGAGTCGGGATTCGAAGACATGCACGTTACCCCCTCCCAAGGAAGCCATTTCTTCCAGAACCTCACTTCGTTCCGAGTGGGATACTTCACGGTCAATCCGGAGGCGGGAGAGGGCTTTCTCGACTGGGCGTGGCTCGATGCGGAGCTGGGTGAACGGGAGACGGGAGTTGTGCGCCATCTGCAATTTCCCGACCCGCTTCTCGTGAAGATTAACGGCAAGCGGCAGCAGGGAGTCATCCTGAAGCCCGGCAGAGGCGGATCGGACGGTGTGCCCGCCGCCCCGGGACGACGGCCGGGGCTCATGGAGCCGTCTGCCAAACACATGGGGCATGCGCGATGAGGACGGCGCGGGCAGGCAGGAACACGGCCGAACCGCTCCTCTTGCCGGCGGACACTCCGGGCTTGTCGATGTGTTGACAGACTGCGAAGCCGGGTTGGCGGCAGAGATAACCCGACTTGTACGAACCGGCGCTCGAGCGATCTAGAGGTAGAGGGGGACGCTCTTAAATAAATAAATTGAGATACGGCGGAAATGTCCTCTTTTCTAACAGCCTGCTGAAAATTCTTTTTCAACAACCTGTTGCGGCATGAGGAGCATGCCGTTTATTTTCTTAAGAGCGCCCCCCTTTTTAACGACCGGATATATCAAGCGGGTGGGACCGAGTTTTCCGAACAGCATCGCAGTTGAAGGTGCTCCTACCAGTTGTTGGGTATGTGGAAAAGGGGCGTCTGGTCCTACGCCCCTGCAGGTTTTTGGGTAGGAGCGGCCTTGGGCCGCGAATCAAGCGGTTGACATCACGTCTCAAGTTGCCGTACAAGCATTAGGCGGGGCTTTACAAACCGCCTCAACCGTCCGCTTTGGGCGGCGGCTGAGTCTGAGCTTAATGAGGAGGTCTAATCCATGGTGGGTACTAGGAAGAAACCGGCATTATCCATCGCCATTCCTGCGCATAACGAGGAGAAGTACATCGGCCGGTGCATTGAAAGCATTTTGTCCTCCGCGCAGCGTGCGGGGAAGACGGTAGAAGTAGTCGTAGCGCTTAATCGGTGCGTTGATCAAACCCGGACGATAGCCGAATCACTGGGGGCACGCTGCATCGTCAACGACACAAAATGTATTGCCGCCGTGCGCAATGCGGCGGTTCGCGACACGGCGGCGGCGGCAGTCTCGACAATCGACGCTGATGATTGGATGGCGCCGGAAACGATATCGGCCGTTCTGAAGCTGATCTACGACCCAAACTACATTGGCGGGGGCGCAATGGTGCGCTTCGAGCGGGTATCGCTCGGCATTCTCTTCAGCCTGCTGGCCAGTGCTCCTTATCTGGCAAGGCACAGAGTGTCGGCGGGAATGTTTTGGTTCCTCCGCGAAACCTTTGAAGCGATCGGCGGGTTTAATGAATCACTGGTAAGCGCGGAAGATCTTGATTTCGCACTCAGGCTCAAGGCTTACGGCAAAACGCGCGGGAAACGTTACGGAACCATATGGCGCCACGGGATCATTACGTCGTGCCGCAAGTTCGACAGGTTTGGAGACTGGTATTTTTTCCGTAATCCGCGCGTGGTCAAAGAAATTTTTAAAGGCACAAACCGGAAGGTGACGGATAAGGTGTACTACGACGTGGACCGCTGATGTCGGTGCGTACTA
>Ga0255345_1004593_pt1 | contig 14931 bp, 9 predicted proteins | sample wastewater_treat_6_FD_192415 | JGI IMG/M metagenome (GOLD analysis project Ga0255345, IMG submission 192415) | Wastewater microbial communities from Lulu Island WWTP, Vancouver, Canada - plant20 | ecosystem: Engineered > WWTP > Wastewater > Unclassified | place: Canada: Vancouver, British... | reverse complement strand
AGATCGGGCTGCCGGCGCGTGGTGCAATGGCGAGCCCGGAGGTTACATTGACGATCATGGCCTCGGGGCGGCTGCGAAGCTTAGGCATCGTCTTTGCTATCAAATGAACCGGCGCGATAAAATTCAGAAAGATACACCTGTCATTATCGGCCAGATCCGGATCCTTTCCTCTGAAGTCATGGGAGGTGATAGTTCCGGCATTGTTGATGAGGATGTCAAGCGGTCGGTCGCCCAGCGCGGACAGGACTGTATAAACTCCTGCCTCGCCAGAGAGATCAGCCTCAATCACCTCGAAGCCCTGTCCGGACATGGCGGCAACCCGTTCGGGGTTACGTCCCACCAGGATGAGATTTGCCCCTTTTGCCCGGAGTTGCAACGCCAGTTCCCTGCCGATCCCGTCGGTTGCGCCAGTCAGCAGTACGGTCTTGCCTGTCAGTTTCACTTGTTGTCCCTCCTCTTGAATCAATCGATAAGCAGTTGCTTTGAAGCCTCTTTATAATGGGCACTTCATTTTATCAACGATGTCTTTCGGCAATGTGAAAGGTTTTTTGAGGGCTATGTGAGCGGCATTTGTCTGTACCGGCCGGCGGCGGGGGCGCTGCCCCCGCAAAATGATTTATGCAGGCCGGCGGTTTTTGAAAAACAGCCTTGCACGATAGACGTATCTGCCGGAGCTTGCGCCTGAGTTAAGAGGCGGTCCCGATTCCCGCGGTGAGAATCAGTCAAGCCGGCTGGTGAAAACCGGAATGTCTTTTGTGTGTTTTTTCAAAATAGCCAGGTATTCTTTGTCCTCCCAGTGGATGTCCACGCCTTTGGCTTTGGCCTCATCCAATGCGGCATTGCGCGCACTCACCCAGCGGTCCATGAGCGCGATGGCCGCGTTGTTCCATTTCTCGTCTTTTGCACTCCACTGGCCGATTTCTTTTAAGTAACGCACCGTACCCTCCGCCACAGGGAGGCAGGCGTGGTTGAGATAATTCCGGAAATATTTGAGTTCCATCCTTTTGTTCAAAGGATGAGTGTCTTTGTAATCGTCAAAGTGTTGATGAAGCCATCTGGCGATTTGATAGACCATTTCCTGGTCGGCATCGGCGCGTGACCAGTAGATGAAATTAGACGTCAGAGCCTCCACTCCGATGGATGAGGGAACACCCAGGTCTATTTTTGCCGGGATCACCGTGGGACTGGCCTTGAGCATGCGCTGCCAGGAGTCCTTGTCGGCAAGGGGCATGTCCAGCCAGCGAATTTTTGCCGGGTGCGCCTCCATTTCATTAAAAACGGAGCTGATGGTCGCGCCCCAGGCCGCATCCGCCTTACCCTCGGTGACGGAGCGGCAGTTTTCCGCATAGCTGGAAACCGGCACGAAGATCCAGTTTTTTTCCGCCTCTTCCTTTGTCCAGCCGATAAAGGCGGGCAGGACCTCCTTTACCGCCGTGACCATTGCCGGCTGGCCTATGGCGAGAGCCACGCGCACACCTTTTTGTTTTAAGTCATAAATTGTTTTGAATTTGGAATTGCCGCGCACCACGATACTCCATGGCGTATCACTTTGGTGCCACACCGCCCGGAAGGGATAGGCGCGTTTGTCGGCATAACCTACCTCACCTTGGATTGCATAGGTTGAATCCGCCACTGTGACCGAATTGAGATCAAATTCCCGACCGGCGGTGAAGCGGACATAGCGGCGGACCTCGGAATCAACCGGGACGACCCGCAGTTGCAGGTCCAGGGCATTTCCGAATTTGGCCCCCCACCCGTTGGTGGAGGCAAAACCGCCGCTTTGCGTTCCCGGTGTAGCGATTTTAATCAGCCTGGGCCATTTGAAATCGCGTGCTGAAGCGAACAAACTCATTCCCAGAATTGTTAAGATGCAAAACGAGAGTATCATCGCTTTGATAAATATTTTTTTTATCATGAATAATTCTCCTTTTATAATTTTAGGTGAAACTTACGTCTGCCGGAAGTCCGCTGCCTCACGTGAGCCTGTCACCGGTTTTTTCACTTGCCCGCTCCTTAGTCGTTTATCACAACTCCGTAACTGGTTTTATACCGGTCGTTGAGAGGAAGCACATAATCTTCAAGAATGTGTTCTTCACGGGCAAAATCGATGTCCGGGTCCTTAATGATTGCCAGGAGATTTTCCTTCTGTCCCGCCTCGAAGTGACCTGCATATTCATTGAGCTGGCGTATCACATACGAATTGATATCTCGCACCAGGTAGCTGAATAGCTGATCGATCACCGGATCTTCTATATCTCTGATTTTGGCCTTTTCAAATACGAGCTGTCCGTAAACAATGGCGGTGAAAATCTCGGCGATGTTGAGCATGAAATCCATGTTTTTTGCCTGCCCGACGGACACAGGGCTCTTTTGGCTGAACACTTTGAAAGCCTGTGCCTGTTCCAAAAAGATCTTCACGTTGGCCAGAGCGCATCCCTGGAAGGCTCTCTGGTAATCGGCGAATTTAATGTTTTTCACCTTGCCGAACCCCTGAACGAACATGTTTTTGCTGTCGTCTTTGATCATGTTGCCATCGGGTACGTCTGCCAGATCGATGTTGTCGTTAAAGTAGTTGTTTACAAATTTGACTGCCTGTCCCATGTTGACGTGTGCGGTTCCTTCCAGCCGTACCGAAGAGCCGATCTGCCGGACGGCCGTCTCCGCAAAGGTTTCCGTTTCATAGGCGCGCGCCGCCATGACGTTATGCAAAAGCCCCACCGCGCGCTCACACTCATACGCTCCGCATGCTTTCTGGACCGGGTTGAACAGCAGATAGCGGCGGTCGGTGGCCGCGTCGGCCTGACGGAAATAATCCGCCGCCCTGTATCCGTAGAGCCGGGCCATCAGAATTCTCGACCAGGCTTCCAGCAGGGCACGGCGGATGTGCGGCATATCCGTGACGCGCCTGCCGTAAAGATAGCGGTTATAGGAGTGGTTTAGCGCATCGTAGAGCATGTGCGTGGCCATGCCGACGTTCTTCATGCTGGTCTGTGTCTTGCCGATGTTCACGGAAGAAAGCCCCATGGCGAAGGCGGCGTCACCTGTCTCCAGTATGTCTGCGTCGGTAAGCGGGTATTCAATCATGGCAAATTCACCAAGTTGGCCGGTGAACATCCCTACCACCTCGATATCACCGCAGTACTTGCAGTGGCGGTTACGGCTATCAACAACCCAGAAGACAAATTCTCCTGTTTTGGAGTTTTTCCCCATCACACTGATTTTAGGTGCACGGGAAGAGTTTCCGATGTAATATTTTTCTCCGTTGGCAACATATCGGCCCTCACCCACGGGGGTGATGACGGATTCGTTACTGTACAGGTCTGCGCCGTGGGCGCGCTCCGACATGCCGAAGGCAAACACATGCCCCTCTTTGAGCTGTTGGGCCAATTCTCTTTTCTGTTGCTCGTTTTTACTGATCCAGATCGGAACGACACCCAGGATGGAAACCTGATAGGTGTACTGGTATAGGCCGTAAAATCCCAGAAGCTCACTTGCGGAAGTGATTCTGTAGTGGTCCCAGCGAGAATCGGCATCTCCGTAACCGGCGGGTGTCAGCAGTGTGGCAAAAAGCCCGGATTCCCTGATGAACTGGTAATAATCAGTCGGCATGCGCCTTTGCTTAACATCGATACGCATGGAGAAATTTCCCTTGTGCTCGAAAAAAGCAACTGTCTGGTTGAACAGATCCTGTGTCTTTGTATCAGGCATGACCTGTTCCATCTTCTGGGGATTTAAAAGCAGATTTTTTTTCATGACGAACTCCCGGGGTAGAATTTTAAGGTCTGTCGCCTGTTTGAGGCATGTGACATCTCAGTCATAAGTAAAAATGCCACCGGCGCAGCAGCGACGGTGGCTCGTCCTTTTAAACTGCGGTGGCCGGCCTTTTTCTGTTTCCCATCCAGACAATGAAGATCATCAGCGCCGCGGCGGCCAGGCCGATTATACTCCACATCAGGCTGGGCAGGCTCAGGATAAACCCGACAATCACAAGCGGGAGGCGCGCCCAGGTGGCGACACGCCCCACAAAGATCAGGTAACCCTCTGCTCCTGCGGCAATGAGGGCAATGCCCAGAATGCAGGTCGGCAAAACGTAGAGGAGCGGGGTCAGATCCCCCTGCAGCACCATGGCCGGCTGGAAAACGAAAAACAGGGGAATGAAGTAGATGACAATGCCCAGCTGCATGGCCTTGAAGGAGGTCTTCATCGGCGGCGCCCCGGCGATTGTCCCGCCGAGAAAGGCGGCCGCCGCCACCGGCGGTGTAATGCCCGAGAGCATCGCGTAATAGACGATGAGCAGATGCACCGCCAGCACATTTAGTCCACCCAGTTTTATGATGGCCGGCGCCAGCGTGACGGACAAAAAGATATAGGCCACGATGGACAGACCGGCCATACCCATGATGTAGCAGGCCAGGATTCCCAGAAGAAGGACCAGATATACATTGCCGCCGCCCATCCTGACCAGACTGGAGGTGAGGGAGCCGGTGATGCCCGTGATGATGAGGGCGCTCACCACGAAGGCGATGGGCAGGATAACGGCTGATGTCTGAGTAATCAGCTCGCCCACCTTCTGGAAGGTGGCGTAAAGGCGTTTGGGCGTCATCCAGGTTTCGCGCCGCCAGAAAGACAAAACAATCATCAGCACCGAGGCATACCAGGGGGCCAGGTATTCCCAGCGCATCACCAGAAGCCCCCAGACCAGGAAAATGAGGACGGTCAGATAAGGCCAGCCCTCCTTGAGGACATCGCGCACTCTCGGAATTTCATCCTTGGGCAGTCCCTTCATGCCCATTTTGGCAGCATACGCGTCCACCTGCATGATGAGTCCGAAATAGTAAAGTACCGAGGGGATGACCGCGGCGACCATGATCAGGCTGTAATCGACGCTGATGGTCACGGCCATGACAAAGGCGATGGCGCCCATCACCGGGGGCATGATCACGCCGCCCGTGGAGGCGCACGCCTCGATGGCGCCCGCGTAGTGGGCCGGGTAGCCGACCCTCTTCATTGTGGGGATGGTGATGGCACCTGTGCCGACCACATTGGAGAAGACACTGCCGCTTAACGATCCGAAAAAGGCGCTGCCGATGACCGATACCTTGGCGGGGCCGCCTCGGACGCCTCCCAGCAGGGCATTGGCCAGCTTGATGAAAAAATCACCGGCACCGGAGGCCAGAAGCACGCCGGCGAAGACCAGGAACCCCAATATGATTTCTGCCACGATTTTGGTTGTAATACCCATCATGCCTTCATCGCGGAAAACACCCGCGTCCATAATGCTTTGAAAATCATAAGGCATGCCATAAAGCATACCTGGAAGTTTGTCGGCGACAAGAGGATAGAGCCCTAAAAGAACCAATACAATCAGGTAAGGCAGACCGCCACCTCTTCGTCCCGCCTCCATCATAACAAGCCAGGTGACGACCGCCAGCGGAATATTTTTCCATCCGGCCATCTGCATGTCTTCTGCGTTATATGTGAAATAAAGACAAATCCCCAGGATGGCCGCGGCAATAACCATATCGTACCATGGCAGTTTAGCGCGGTCCTGCTTCCGGGCCGGCATTGCAATGAAGATACAAGACGAAAACAACCCTATGAATAGCCAGTAGTATTGGACTTGCAGCATCACCTGTCCACGGAAAGAAAAACCGAAAATATACAAAACACCCAACAGTACGCCAAGGAAAGACAAAACAAAAAAGATGGAGCTCTGCCACAGAGGTAATTTCTGCAGACGGGTCACGTCAACTTCCAGTTTTTTTGCAATTTCCATAGCATTAGTTTCATTTTTCGATTCTATGTTACCTGCTGACATAATTCCTCCATCATAAAACGTTAATGGTTTTAATGGAAAAAGTAGGAGCCGATGAAGACGGCTCCTGGAAATATATATTGTATGTACTAATTACCTCGAAGCCGGAAAACTGGAATATCTTTGGTGTGCTTTCCCAAGATGTCTAAATATTCCTTATTTTCCCAGTGAATTTTCACGCCTTTGGCTTTTGCCTCATCCAGAGCTGCGTTTCTGGCCTTGACCCAGCGGTCCATTAGGGCAATGGCTTCGTTGTTCCATTTATCATCCGCCGCGCTCCATTGGCCAATTTCTTTGAGGTAGCGAACTGTGCCTTCCGCAACGGGGAAAAACGCATAGTCTAAGTATTCACGAAAATATTTAACTCCCATTCTAGCATTTAAAGCGTGAGTTGCCTTGTAATCTTCATGATTCTGATGAAACCACTTAGTTATACGGTATATCATCTCTTGGTCAGCATCTGCGCGAGCCCAGTAAAGAAAGCCTGATGTGACTGCTTCAACACCAATAGCCGATGGAACCCCCAAAGTAAGTTTGGCAGGTATTGTGGTCGGACGAACATCCAGATAACGCTTCCAACCATCCTTGTCCTTAAACGGCACATCAAGCCAGCGTATTTTTGATGGGTGTGCCTCCATTTCGTAAGCAACTGCGGAGATTGGCGATGCCCAAGAAATATCTGCCTTGCCATCTGTTACGGATCGACAATTTTCAGCGTAACTGGAAGTCGGAACAAAAATCCAATTTTTTTCCGCCTCTTCGGGTGTCCACCCTAGAAATGCTGGAAGAGCTTCTTTGACTACCTTGACCATGGGTGCATTACCGGTTGCTACTGCAACGCGAACACCTTTTTGTTTCAAATCGTAAATAGTTTTATATTTAGAGTCTCCCCGTACGACAAACCCCCAAGGCGTGTCGGTGGTTGGCCAAACAGTATGTAATGGATAAGCCTTTTTCTCGGTAAATCCAAGGTCACCTTGAATTATATAAACCATCACGGCGTGGGCGATGCAATTTAGTTCGAACTCTTTACCTTCTGCAAAGCGGACGTACCTGCGGATCTCGTTATCTTCTGGGATAACTCGTACCTGCACACCCATTGCTTCAGCAAATTTAGGCCCCCAACTGTTGGTTTGGGCAAAGTTACCCGATAAGGATCCTGTTGTAGCAATCCTGAATATTGGTGGCCACTTGAATTCCTGTGCCGTGGCAAATGATCCAAACCCCATGATTAACAAAATACAAAAACCAACCACGGCACCCGTAAAGCACCTTTTTTTCATAAAACCCTCCTTGTCTTTATAACTCTATTTTTTACCAGCTTTTTTGATTTCTTCTTCCCTCAATTCTTTACGTAATACCTTGCCCACCGACGACTGTGGGAGTGATTCACGAAATTCAACAAACTTAGGTACTTTGTAGGCAGCGAGGTTGTCCTTGCAAAAGTCAATGATCTCCTTTTCTGTCGCGACCTCTCCCTTAATCAAACTTTATTCGAAATGTCGGAATGTCCTTGGTGTGCTTTTCCATGATGGCCATGTATTCCGTATTGTCTCGGTGGATCTTCACCCCCTTAGCTTTTGCCTCATCCAAGGCGGCATTTCTGGCCTTTACCCAGCGGTCCATCAGGGCAATGGCCTCGTTGTTCCATTTGTCATCTGCTGCGCTCCATTGGCCGATTTCTTTTAAGTAACGAACCGTGCCGTCCGCAACTGGAAAAAATTGATAGTTGAGATAGTCACGAAAATGTTTAATTTCCATTCTTTTGTTTAAGGGGTGTGTTTCTTTATAGTTATCGTGATTTTGATGTAACCACTTGGTTATCTGGTATATCATTTCCTGGTCAGTATCTGCGGGGGCCCAGTAAAGGAAAGTTGATGTTACGGCTTCGACACCAATTGCAGAAGGGGCGCCAAATGATAGTTTCGAAGGCACTGTGGTTGGCCGAACTTTGAGTGTGCGTTTCCAGCCCTCCTTGTCTTTTAATGGCATCTCAAGCCAACGAATTTTTGCAGGATGCGCTTCCATCTCAAAAGCTATGGCGGAGGCAGGGGATACCCAAGACACATCGGCTTTGCCATCTGTAACAGACCGGCAGTTTTCGGCGTAGCTGGAAGTTGGTACGAAAGTCCAGTTTTTTACCGCCTCTTCTTTAGTCCAACCAAGGAACGCAGGGAGAGCCTCTTGGGCAAACATGACCATCGGAGGATTACCGGCAAATATGGCCATGCGGACATCTTTTTGCTTTAAATCGTAAATAGTTTTGAATTTAGAATCACCGCGTACGACGAATGCCCATGGAGTATCATTTGCTAACCAGACGGTCCGTAAAGGATAAGCGCGTCTTTCCGCAAATCCTATGTCGCCTCGGAGCATATCAAAAGTCACCGCATGCCCAATGACAGCTAAATCGAATTCTCTGCCCTCCATAAAGCGGATAAACCTTCTGACTTCGCTGTCTTCCGGTATTATCCGCACCTGCACGCCCATTGCCTCACCGAATTTGGCGCCCCATCCGTTAGTTTGAGCAAAATTTCCAGACATAGTCCCCGTTGTAGCAATCTTAAGAAGCGGTGGCCACTTGAATTCCTTCGCCAAAGCAAATGATCCGAACCCCATGATTACCAAAATACAAAAACCAACCACGGCACCCGTAAAGCATCTTCTTTTCATAAAACCCTCCTTCTTTTTGTAACTCTATTTTTTTCTGGCTTTTTTGATTTCTTCTTCCCGCAATTCTTTACGCAATACCTTGCCCACCGACGACTGTGGGAGTGATTCACGAAATTCAACAAACTTAGGCACTTTGTATGCGGCGAGGTTGTCCTTGCAAAAGTCAATGATCTCCTTTTCTGTCGCGACCTCTCCCTTCTTCAATACAACGAAGGCCTTCAGGGTCTCGCCGCGGTACTGGTCGGGTACTCCCACTGCGATCCCAAACTCGACCTTAGGATGCTGAAAAAGAACTTCGTCTACTTCTCGGGGATAAATATTGAAGCCACCGGAAATGATCATATCTTTTTTACGGTCAATGATAAACAGATAACCATCCTCGTCTTGAATGGCGATGTCGCCAGTGCTCAGCCACCCGTCTTTCAATTGATTTGCCGTTTCTACGGGATTGTTCCAGTATTCTTTCATAACCTGGGGCCCTTTAATAATAATCTCACCAGGTTCACCTTGAGGAACCTCTGTTTCTCCAGTATTCAGATCTACAAGCTTAATGTCCGTATCGGGTCGTGGAATTCCGATGCTACCAACTTTCCTCATTCCCATAACAGGGTTGCCAGTACCCGAGCAGGCGGTTTCGCTCATTGCCCATCCTTCGGTGAGGAATATGCCAGCATTTTTTATTTGTTCCATCAACTCAATGGGGCAGGGAGCCGCGCCCATGTGCATGACCCCTAAAATTTTGCCTATCTCTATCTCTTTTGCTTTCGGGTGGTTCATGATAGCGCTGGCCATGGTGGGCACTGTGCAGAAGTAAGTGATCTCTTTTTTTGATCCTATGATTCCCATCAGCTTATCGATATCGAATTGAGGCATCAATATCTGCGTGGCGCAGTTGTAAATCGCCCAGTTGGAAATGAGATTACCGTAAACGTGATAAAGGGGGATCACGATGAGAGTGGAGAGTTTTTCAATCGATGTTCGCTTGACCCGTGGCGTAGTCCATACGCTTGCATGCACTGTTGCGGCGATTACGTTTGCGTGTGTTAATACAGCTCCCTTGGGAACTCCTGTTGTTCCCCCTGTGAATTGTATGACAGCTGGGTCATCTGTTTTGATCTCGACTCGGACGCGATCCGTATTCGTGCTTTTTTGGAGGATTTCAGAAAAATGGTGCCAACCTTCTTCAAGTTTTGTTGGTGTGGGCTCATGGGCGCTAGCTGTAAAGTCTGCGGAGTCTGAAACAATAACCCGGGGAATTTTGAGCTCTTGGCATAATTGCCTGACACTTGGCAGGGCTTTGTCAATAGTTATCAACGTTGTAAGAGTTGTCTGGTCGGCAATAGTAATGAGCTCATTTGCTGGATACAGTGGATTTAGGTTGACCACAATGGCGCCTAGTGAAAGCACTGCACGAAAGGCAATAACATATTGAGGACACGTCGGCAAATGAATGCCGACTCGCTCACCCTTGTCGACACCAAGTGCCTTCAGGGCATTAGCAAACCTAAGAACCAATTGACGGAGTTCCCAGAAGGTGATTTCTTGCCCTTCGTAAAGAATAGCTGCTTTATCTGGATGAGAATTAGCAGGTATTTGTAGGGTATCATGAACGAGGATACGCGGGTAACGGAGTGTTGTAGGTACGTCATAGTCATAGTGGTCATGCCAGATACGATATTCCATAGATTTATACCTCCTTTATGTTTTCGAGCTCACAGTATACGATACTAAATGAGCAGATGTTTTTTTATTTGTTCATCTCGTATTCACCGTTTAGTGAGAGGACGTACTTTTTCCAGATGTAGTCATACTGAGTATCGTCCTGGGCGGAGCGGATCATCATGATCTTTGTGAAGTACTCTCGCTGATCGTCGCGTGTTTTGTGCATGCCGAAGATCTGGTGGGCGAAGCGTGCAAAGTCGCGTACCATGAAGTCGAAGATCTGGTTGAGCACATCCGGATCGATATTGTCGAATTTGGCCTGCTCCAGAATCAACTGGCCATAAACCACGACGGAGAACATCTCGCCCAGCGGGAGCGAGAAGGACGGGTCCATATCCTGAGCCTTGTCCGGCCCCGCCTTTTCCAGCATTTCGCGGAAAAGTGCAATCTGTTTGATGAAAATACCCACGTTGGGCAGATTTTTGTTTGCCTCGAAGACAGGTTTGTAATCGTGGAATTGTACGGTACCCAGGCCTCTGGTGGGGCCCTGATTGAATAAAAACATATCGTCTTTGAGCCCGAAGTCCGGCTTTATCTCCGGATATTCCATCGGATTGAAAAAGTAATTCTTCATGAATTTACGGATGAGCTGGACATTGACATGAACGGTACCCTCCAGTTTGGACGGGCCGCGCACGTCGGCTGATGCAAGCGAAAAGTATGTGTCCTTCTCAAAGCCTTTGGCCGCAATCACTTCCCAAAGCAGATTGACCACATCCTCGGCCTGAAGCGTCACTTTCATCTTGCTGGTGGGATTGTAAAGCAGATAACGGCGGTCGTCAGGGCCGGCGTTCCGGAAATAATCTGTCGCCCGCCGCTGATAGAGTTTCATGCCGATGATACGAAGCCAGGCGTCCATGAAATTTTTACGTACATGTGGCATGTCCGTTACGGGCAGACCATAGAGAATCCGGTTGGCGGCATGGGTGATGGCTTCGTAAAAACAATGCTCGGTGATTCCGAGTGATCCCGGCCCGATATTGAATTTACCGATGTTGACCGTGTTGAGTGAGCAGTCCCAGGCGTGTGATCCGCGTGACAGGATGTCGTCTTCAGTTATGGGGTAGTCATGCAGGGCGAAATTGGAAACGTACTGCTGGTGGGACACGACGTTCTTTTTCAGCTCATACGCCTTGTGGCGGAAATTGGTGACGAAAAAGGTGTAGTCGTCCGTGCCGTCCTTTATTTTTCCCAGTGTCGAGACCATTTCCGCTTCGTTACCGTTGCCGATATAGTATTTTTCGCCATTGGCCACCCAGGTACCGTCGCCTTTGGGTGTGAGCGAAGTTTCGGTTGAGTAAATGTCCGCGCCGTGCTCACGCTCGGAAAGGCCGAAGGCGAAGATGGCGCCTTTTTTCAGCAGCTCGGCCGCCTTTTGTTTTGCCTTTTCATTGGAGCTCATCCAGATCGGCCCCAGTCCCAGGATGCTGACCTGAAAGCAGTACCAGTAGCCAGAGCCATAAAAAGCGAGTAGCTCGGAGTATTCACTGTTGCGTGCCGTGTCCCAACGGCAGTCAGGGTCTCCCCCGCCGTACTGGCTGGGCGTGAGCAGTTTGGCGAAAATCTGCTCCTTGCCGATAAAATCGACGAATTCCCGGTACCAGACTTTTTTATTGAAATCTTCGGTGATCCTCGTCTTACCCATTGTCTCAAAAAAGTTGATGGTTTTATCCATGATGGCCCGAGAACCTTCATCGGACATCAGACTCTTGTACTTTTTCGGCTGTAACAGATAGTTCATGTTCAACTCCTTTGTTTTTTCTCTGTCTTCGAGTTATTTAACGTCTCAATCACAATGTCTGAAATCAATAAAACTCACATCTTGTTAATGCTTTTACGAGCCTGACGTTTGAGGTTTATTGGTTGTGTCAACAAGTATCTCGTGTTTTTATTGATAGCCACGGCCTGCTTGTTATGTTTGTGTCGCGCCAGCATAATTTTAGCAATATTTTAATGTTGCTGATTTCGTATTTTGTCGACACGAAACGGGTGCTTATAGCTACACCAGAACTAGGATTAAATTTCTTTGGTGTCTACCAATATAATTCCTCCCTGAAAACCTTGGTGGATGAACAGGCAGGGCAGTCCATGAACAGCCCCGCCTGCTCCAGGAATCAACTAATCAAGCCTGGTCATAAAAACTGGGATACCCTTGGTGTGTTTTTCCAGGATTGCCAGATATTCTTTGTTTTCCCAGTGGATATTCACCCCCTTGGCCTTTGCCTCATCCAAGGCGGCGTTTCTGGCTTTGATCCAACGGTCCATTAGAGCGATGGCTTCGTTGTTCCATTTGTCATCCGCCGCTGTCCACTGACCGATTTCTTTTAAGTAGCGAATGGTGCCATCTGCTACGGGTAGAGATGTGTAGTTAAGGTATTCGCGGAACTGCTTAAGGCTCATTCTTTGAGCGATAGCGTGGGTGTCTTTGTAATTATCATAATTTAGGTGGAGCCATTTGGCTAGGCGATAAGCCATTTCCTCATCCATATCGGTTCTGACAGCATAAAGGAATGTGGATGTTAATGCACCGACTCCTATGGCAGACGGGACGCCAATATTCATATTTGTTGGAATAACAGTTGGGCGAATTTGGATAAACCTTTTCCATGCCTCCTTGTTTTCCACGGGCAAGTTAATCCAGCGAATTTTTGCTGGATGGGCTTCCATTTCATAAGCGACGGCGGAGATGGGTGACATATAGGCCAAATCAGCCTTACCATCCGTAACGTTTCGGCAGTTTTCAGCGTAACTGGAGGCAGGTATGAAAGTCCAGTTTTTTTCCGCCTCTTCGGGAGTCCAACCGATAAACGCTGGAAGCGCTTCTTTGATGGCTGTAATCATTACTGCCTGGCCGATGGCCACTGAAACACGTAGCCCCTTCCTTTTCAGGTCCTGGACATTTTTTATATTGGAATCACCACGCACAACAAAGCCCCAAGGTGTATCATTATGGTACCACACCGTCCTGAAAGGATAAGCGCGTTTATCGGCAAAACCGATCCCGCCCTCAATGGCCATAGTAGAAACCGCATCAGTAACGGAGTTGAGTTCAAATTCCTTTCCTTCTGTGAACCGGACATACCGGCGGACCTCGGAGTCTTCGGGGACAACTCGAACCTGCACACCCATTGACTCACTAAATTTTGCCCCCCAGCCGTTGCTCGATGCAAAGCTCGCTGTTTGCGAACCGGCCGTTGTTATCCTGATCAGCGGTGGCCACTTGAATTCTTTCGCTAAAGCAAATGATCCGAACCCCATTATTGCCAAAACACAAAAACCAACCAAAATCCCAGTAAAGTACCTTTTTCTCATAAAACCCTCCTTCTTTTGTGACTCTATTTGTTGTTGGTTTTTTTGATTTCTTCCGCACGGAGTTCCCTCCGCAGTACTTTGCCAACCGAAGACTGAGGAAGAGAATCACGAAACTCCACAAGTTTGGGCACTTTGTAAGGAGCAAGCCTGTCTCTACAAAAGTCAATAATCTCCTTGTCGGTCGCACTTTGGCCTTTCTTCAATACAATGAAGGCCTTTAGAGTCTCGCCGCGGTAATCATCGGGCACGCCCACAGCGATCCCGAATTCGACCTTCGGATGCTGAAAAAGAACCTCATCCACTTCCCTAGGGTAAACATTGAAACCACCGGAAATTACCATGTCTTTTTTTCGGTCAACGATAAAAAGAAAATCGTCTTCATCCTGAATGGCAATATCACCTGTGTAGAGCCAGCCGTCTTTTAGCTGTTGGGCGGTTTCTTCCGGATTGTTCCAGTAGCCTTTCATCACAGTGGGGCTTTTGATGATAATTTCCCCCGGTTCGCCACGGGGGACATCTTCAAGACCGTTTTCCAGATCTACCAACCTTACGTCGTTATCGGGGTAGGGAATGCCGATGCTGTTGATTTTTTTTATTCCGAACACGGGGGTATTGGTGCCCATTGAGACAGTCTCGCTCATTCCCCAACCCTGTCTTGTGTAGATGCCCATGTCATCCAGTTGCTCTATCAAACTAAGAGCGGTTGGTCCTCCGCTGGCATTAATAGAGATGAATCTTTTACCAGGATTTATCTCATCGAGCCTAGGATGGTTCAGCAGGGCACTTACTACAGTGGGTACTGTAGGGAAGGAAGTTATTTGTTCGTAGCGCATCATTAGTTCCACTAGTTCGTCTATTTGGAACTTGGGAACCAGTATTTGCGTTATACAGCTGTACATAGACAAATTCATCATGAGATTTCCATATATATGATAAAGCGGAAGGTGCAGCAAAATAAGGCGACGTTCCTGGGGAACCAGTAGTATAATCGGAGACAGCCATATGGAAATCTGTACCGTTGCTGCAACGATGTTTTTATGAGTGAGCATGGCGCCCTTGGGAATACCGGTAGTTCCCCCGGTAAATTGGAGCACCGCTACATCGTCGGGGCTGACGCTCACGCGTGGTTTTTTCGTGTTGTGGCAATCTTCTATAAGGCGTGAAAACAAGTGCCAGCCCTCCTCCGGATCAACTGAAGCATTGGCTTTTTTCGGACTCTGGCCGGAATAGTCGCCAAGACGGGCGAAAATAACTTTTTTGATATCGGCGGTCTTTACCAGAATACGCGCCGTCTCCAGAGACATATCCGACGTGATAAGAGCCGACATGCCGGTTGTGTGGGCAGTCCCCTGCAGCTCCTCCACCGTGTATAAGGGATTGAGATTGACGACAATCGCCCCCAGCGACAA
>Ga0255345_1004586_pt1 | contig 14951 bp, 21 predicted proteins | sample wastewater_treat_6_FD_192415 | JGI IMG/M metagenome (GOLD analysis project Ga0255345, IMG submission 192415) | Wastewater microbial communities from Lulu Island WWTP, Vancouver, Canada - plant20 | ecosystem: Engineered > WWTP > Wastewater > Unclassified | place: Canada: Vancouver, British... | reverse complement strand
CCGCCTGGTGGGCCTTGACCAACTTCTCGGCTTGCGGTCCCAACATCTCAGCACCTCCACGGAAAAACCGGATAACTAAGGCGTGCACCGGAGCGGCGGTTAGGTCCAGCGGGATGGCTGGCTCGTCCTGTCGCCGCCCGGTGACGCTGTTACGTTATCCGGGACTCACGGATCACGGACACGGTCGTACTTCCCACGGCCCTCGGCCGGCCTGGCCGGCTTCGCGACCCCGGCGGCGTCTGCGCCGTCGCGGATCGTCTTGACCTTCCACAGCACGGCCTCAAGGAACGGATTTCGCGGCGACTCGCCGCGGGCCGCCTCAATCGCCGCGAACAACTCTTCCGAGATTTGCACGTGTAGACTCTTCACGTTCACGCCTCCAAAGGGCGGGCCTTTCGGCCCGCCCCGGTTGTCTGCTCTAGCCTCGGATCGCCCGGATAACCTGGATGCTGCTTTTGATCACTCTCCGTGTCGGGTCGGCTTTCCGTTCTCCCGTCCACCCGGTCGCATTCCGCTTGCTCCACTCGCTTCCGATCTTCGCAACCATTTTGCTTTCGATCCGGCTGTTTCGTTCGTTGGTCTTCATTTCGTTTCTCCTTGCGTTTGGGACTCGTTTCTTAACTCTGCCATAAGTGTACAGTCTTATTCGGCAGTGTCAAGCAGAAATCGGAAAGAAAACTGTACATTTTTGGAAAATCTTTCCGACCCCACAAAACCCAAGGAAAAACCACGGAAACCCGGATAACTAAGGGTTGCAACCGAGGCGAGTACGCCCGGTTGAACCCTGGGGGCGTTATCCGCACTCGGACACGGGCACGGACACGGAACACGGTTTCAAAAAGCACACCCAGTGCGTCTTGGACAGCTTCCCGCTTTTGTGGCCGAACAACGGCCGCTCTGGCGTCAACTCCAACACGTGGCGCACGGGGATGCTGGTTTCGTTCCACTTGAACACAAGCACGCCCTCCGGGCGCAAAACACGGAAACACTCGGCGAACCCACGCCGCAGGGTTTCCCTCCAATCGCCACGCAGGACCCCGTAGTATTTGGCCACGTTGCCGCTTGCCGACGATTCAACCAAGTGCGGCGGATCGAACACGACCAAGGCAAACGTATCGGACGGAAACGGCAACGCCCGGAAATCGCACTGGACGTCCGGTGCAACCACGACCGGGCTTCTTGGCCGGTCTGCGTGCGACCTCGGCAACGTGCAATGTCGCTCGTCCACGAACAACGCCCTTTCGTCTGCCTTGTCGAACCAAAACGCCCGGCTACCGCAACACGCATCCAAAACGGGCGGATAACTATCGGGTGCAACCGAGGGGCGGTTGGGCTCAGCGGTGTGGTTACTCATTTACGTCGCCCCCGGTTGACCCTCTGCGCGTTATCCGGACACGGCCCCAGGCCGCGGCCGATCGTCATACGGCACAACGCCGCGACGAATCGCGCCGCGTCCATTTCGTGCCGTCGTTTTCCACGCTGCCAAACCATCTCGCTTACTCCACGGAGCGGCATAACAATGGGGTTGCAACCGAGGCGAGTACGCCCGGCTGAACCGCGGGCGTTATGCCGTCACGACAACGGATCGCGCCTGCGCAACCCACGGCCGCCACGGCCGGAACGGTACGGCCCATGTTCCGTTCCGTCTCCGTAGGCTCTCAGGTACTCCTCGCGCGTATGCTCCTCTACGGACACGATACGCTGCATGCGCCGCAGTAATCGCGCGGCGCGTTCCACGACCCGGCGCGGGCCACGCCGGTGAATCTTTCGCTCCACTTCGATATTTCGAGGCGGCGCGTGGGGGAAGCCGGACTCTGTAACCAGAACGATCACCGTTGCTGTGCAGCCGAAGATTTCCATGCCACTCTTTCCTATAGGTCATCGATATCGTTCGGAACTGGCTGGGACTCTTTCACGGCCTCAGCCCTTTCCACGTCGGCTGCGGCCTCGGCCTGGTCGTTGGCGCCCTGCAGACGATCCCAGCGGCCAGAATTCGACGCACACCACGCGAGAATCGCGTCCTCAATCGCGGTCACCTTGGCCTTGCCGATCCCCTTCGGCCACTCCTTGCGTCCTTTGCTGATGTCCTTTCGCAGCATTTCGAGCCGCCACAGCGTATCGGCCCCTGCTTCGATCAGTTTTTCAGTAACGGCCTCTTTGAGCCCCAGCACAGCCACCGATTCGGATTCGAGAACCGACTGATACGATTCGGACGAGGGGCCTTCCGGCGTGGTGGCGGGCTCGGCTCGCGGTATTCCCTCCGCAGGCTGATCGACGGTCGTAACGTCACACCCGCCACCAGAGCCGACGCCAGAGGGATCGGACGTCGACTCGAACGCCGGAGGGTTTTCCCAGCCCTGGATCAACTGGTCCAGCTTTTCGAGCAAGACCTCCTGCTCTTTCTTGCAGGACTTGATCGTTTCCTTTGCCCGGCCGATCTCGATCCCCAGGGCGCAAATGTGCTCTTCCAATGCCGATTTCTCGCGGAAGTAGCGTTGCCTCTTCTGCTCGGCTTGCTCGTGCGTCTGCGGCAAATGAGGATAGACGGGCTGCAGCTCCGGCGGCCCGGCCACGGCCGTCGACTCAGCCGCCACGAGAACTGTCTCCTCCTGGCTGGGCAGCGCCTCGACAACCTCGAACTCTTCCGCCTCCAGCATGATATCACCGCCGGCCAGCGGCAGCCACGTTGCCCCATCTGTGTCGACGTAGCCGTCCAACGTGTCCCCGACGGCGCCGGCAAATTGGGACACCGGATCCTCGACCGGCTTCGTCAATCGGATCGTGACGGGCGTCGAGCCGTCCCGCTGCGGTTCGACCTGCGAGTCCAACGCATCCGCCGCGGCGTCCTTCTTGGCTTCCTTGTCCGCGTCCGGCTCGGCACGTCCGGCCGTCGCTTCGACTTCGTTCGGCAGTTCCAATTCGATCGGCATGTTACCCTACCCTTCCTTCCTTGCTTTGATTTGATGTTTCCAGAACGATTCCAAAAAACGAAGCGTGGTGATCTCTCCCAGCCGGCGATTGCCGGCGAACGCCCACGGGACCCCGTACTCCCGCCACAGCGAAATGACGGATCGGTGCAACGACTTGGCGACCGTTGCCGGCGACTTGGACGATTGCGGCGGCGTGCTCATCAGCAGCTCGCACAGATCGCACTCGACCACCACGAGGCACGCCCCGCCGGCGAGAAAAACGTCCCTCATGTTGGCCAGCTCCCGCTCGAACCGCTCGCGATGCCCGTCCGCGAATCCCAGCAGCGTGCCCTGGCAGTCCTCCAAGGATTTCCGTTCGACGTAACACCACGCGGCCGGGTCGTAATAAGAGCCATCCACGGATTCGAGCGAATAGTCCCCCAACGAATGCGGATAGCGGCCGAGGCACCTGGTCACCGTCTGGACGGCGATCGGCCGATTGTGGCGGTCCGCGTCGGCGGAGAGGTTGGCGAACGTGTACGGCTGTTGCTCGGCCGTGTCGATGACCACCCGCCAGGGCAAGCGAACCGGCTTCACGATGCGGGCGGCCGGCGAAACCTTTGATCCGAAATACGGTGATGATGGCTTGAACGCTTCGGATGGATCGAGGATTTCAGTCATCAAAACAGGTCCTCAATATCGAGTTCCAGCGGCGGGCATCCCTCTTGCGTTTCCTCTTTCGCGTCGACGCACCGGAACCCCCACCGGCGCAACATATCCTTCAACAGCCCGCGCAGGCGAACATACTGACTCGTTGGCCACTCCCGCGGTGGCTCGCTTCGGATCGTCAGTTGGAAGGTAGGGCGGTTCATGTGATTTGAGAGCCGGCCGCCGCGGCGGAGAACGTATCGGGAGAACCGCAGCGGCCGGCGCACGGGAGCAGCGTCCCAGGGTTAGAGATCATCCAGGTTCACGGCCGTGGCCGACTTGGCAGCCGGCGGCTTCCCGTTGCTTTGCCCGACCGGCTGGCGGGCAAAATCGGCTGGCTTCTTCCGTAGCTTGTCCGGTAGCAGGGATAACGCGGTCGCGTCCTTCGGCACCTTGGCGACGGCAGGGTCGTCAACGTGATAGATGTTCGCCCAGGCCAGTTGCAGGAACTTCGTCGGTTCCCCGGTGGTCATGTCTTTTTGGTGCTCCAACTCGACAACCAGTTGGAGGCCGTTGGCCTGCTGCAGATCGACCGTGACACGCTTTCCCGGCTCGGCCCGCGGCAAAATCCCCGTGGCGATCGCAAACCGGGCCTGCTTCCGCTTCGCGAACTCACCGCCGTTCTTGTCGGTCAGCTTCGGCTTGAAGAACATGATGTCAAACTGCTTGCCCTTCTGGCCGGCGACCGTGCCGTCAAGGACCGCAAATTCAACGCGAAAACCTTCGAGCAGTACCCCGGCCTTTGACGTCGGGGCCTCGTCCACGGCAATGACGACCGCGTGATAAGTCCCCGGCTCCGTCAGGAAGTTGCTCTGCCCGTCGATGTCTTCCGGGCATTCGAGTTCAAATCCACTCACGTCAGTTCTCCTCGATAACTAAGGTTTGCTTGGTCGCTAATGCGTGTAGTTGGCTTTGGAACGCAGGATTTTTCATGCCAATTTCCAACACGATCATTTCAACAATACGAGCTAGCGCGGCAACCCTATCATGACGATCTATTTGACCGCGAGCTTGTTCTTTCCATCTGAATCCGCAGTCTCGCAAATACGCGCGAGTCGTCATGTCACTGACGGTACGACCAAGAGGTTCCGCGAGTTTTGCAGAGATTTCTCCAACCGTTAACGGAATGTCAACTCCTCCATTTCCAAGTTCTAGAAGCGTCTTTATTAGCACTGCCTGCTGTTTTCTAGTCAGGACCACTTCCGTTCTCCTTGTAATTCCAGCTGCCTGGCGACCGGCAGCAACTCTCTAAAATCGGTTGCCCACGCCACCGGGCACCCGTGACACTCCTGCCAAATACGTTCGACGGCGACGCGGCCCCACCGATCAATCAACGGCTGCAGGATCGGCGGGGCCTCGTCGCTCAGAAAGGGAGATCGGGCTCCGCAGCGACGCCCAGGGACTGCGAGAAAAACGATTCCAGATTGCGCAGCTTCAACTGCTCGATAAGCGCCCGGGCCTGCTCAAACGTCAGGCCGGCGAACTTCAGCCCGGCGGCTTTCATCCTGGCGGCCAGCTTGGACAGAAGCTCCGGATGCGTCTCCTTGATCTCACCGCACAGCGATTTGATCTGGGCCACCTGCTCCGCTGTGGCCGGCCCGGCGACTTGCATCTCCTGCACCGGCGGCGACCGTTTCGCTTTGGCGACCTCCAGCTTCGCGAGGATTTCCGCAGCCTGGCCAGCAGTGAGCGACCGCAGCGAATTGACGCCACGCTTTTTCAACGCGGCTTCCCGCGTTTCGAGCGGCACTTGCAGCTCTTCGTACAGCCCTTCGATTTGCTTCCTGACCGCATCGGGGACGAGGGCCGGCGCCGCTTCGTCCGGGTCCGTCCGGGCTGGCTCCTTCCCGGTTGGCTCCTTCCTGGCGGATTCCTCCGCCACCGGCGGCGACCGTTTCGCTTTGGCGACCTCCAGCTTCGCGAGGATTTCCGCAGCCTGGCCAGCAGTGAGCGACCGCAGCGAATTGACGCCACGCTTTTTCAACGCGGCTTCCCGCGTTTCGAGCGGCACTTGCAGCTCTTCGTACAGCCCTTCGATTTGCTTCCTGACCGCATCGGGGACGAGGGCCGGCGCCGCTTCGTCCGGGTCCGTCCGGGCTGGCTCCTTCCCGGTTGGCTCCTTCCTGGCGGATTCCTCCGCCACCGACGGCGCCGGTTCGCTCGTCACCACTGCGATCGTTTCGACTACCGTGTCCGTCCGTGCTTGCGATCCGTCAGCCTCCGTGCCTGCCGGCTCCTGGTGCGGCAGCGTCACTCCGAAATCCTCCGGCGTGTAGCGCCCGGCGCACACCTGCGGCGCCATCGCGCGGACCCCGTCCGATATGACGCGAGCCCAGAGCATCTGCATCCGCTGGCGGGGGCTGCTCCAGTTATCCTTTTCCCCCTTCTTCCCTTCGGTGTAGCCGGCCTTTTTCGCTTCGGCGTAGGTGCATTCGAACTTGTGAGTCTGGCCGTTGATGGTGAGTTCCACTTCGGCCGCTTCGGCATCGCGCCTGATGATCCGATGTCTGCCTCCGGAAAGAATGAATCCCCGCAGCATAGCATCAGACCGCATCGTTAACGCCGTGCCTGCTGATGTGTTGATGAGATGATACGACTCTTTCAAGCTCAACGGAGGTACACGGCGAGCCATACACTCCCACGCCAGGACTTCCCCCTGGGCCTCCGATTCACAGCCGAAAATTCGGCTCCGTGCGATCGCGGAGCCAAGGGCCTTGACGGCGGCCAGCGGGTCCGCGATCCGTTCGTACACAGTCAGTTCGTGTTCGTTCATCTCTTCGTTCTCCTTGTGCTTCGATTCCCACTTGTCGCGGGCGATGCAATATGCCCGCATCTGCATTTGCGCCACTTGGTCGAGTGGCTTCGCACCGGCGGCCACCAGTTCCGCCCCGCGCCGCAGATAGGCGGCGTCGTCAGCATCCAGGGCGACTTCGTCGATCCAGTCAGCCATCACATCCCCCACGCGAAAATTGCGGCCGCCGTAGCCCCGGCCACCAGCAGGCACGCGGCGACGATCGCGACCAGGTCCGGAAGCCAGTCGTATCGCTGGCGCTGCAGGTCGCGGTAGTCGAGGTCCAACTCAATCATCCACAGTGGGCGTTTCATGGGTTAGCTCTTTCCACCTTTGCCCAAGACGCAACATGTCCTCAAGTGACTTATCTCCGCGCATGCGGTTGTGACGGGAACACGACAACACGCAATTCTCGACTGTGTATTGACCGCCTCTCGTCTCCGGAATCAATCGTTCCAAATCAATTTCGTCCGAACACTCTCCGAGTCCACGGTTAGCGTAAAAACACTTCCTGCCGTGTAACCTCGCGACTTCAACCAGCAACGCCAGTTTCTTTTTGCCGTTGACGTTTGACGATTTGCGAAACGCAATCCAAACGTCGATCAATATTTGCTGCACGGTACAGCCCAACGCCTGCAAGATTCGTCGTGTCAATTCCTTCCGTTTGGTTTCGTCAGTGGTCCACTCTTCAGCGCCGGGTTGCTCATTCGCGCATTCCATATTCGTGCGCACATCATAGACCGCACAGAGCATGTCGAGTTCTTGAAACTTCATAACAACGCCAAACGGTTGTGGGCCGCTTCGATGAACCGCTTTTGCTTTTCGATCCCGATGTACTTTCGTGGTCCAGGCTTCGCGGTCACCGCCGCAACTCCGGTCGATGCCGACCCGCTGAATGGGTCGACGATCAAATCGCCAGGCTCCGAGGCAACGGCGATAATCGGCCGCATCACGGCGAGGGGAACTTGCGTCGGAAAATCCGGGATACGTTCCGAGCACGTGCCGGTCAAACGCGGAATTTGCCAGACATCATCCCACAGCTTTCCGCCCGGATTTGCTCGCTTGTCGCCGTACTTGGTTTGCCGGTCGCTCTGCCGAGTCACCTCGTCAACCATGTTGAACACGTATCGCTTCGGATCTTCGACCGCATAGATAATGTGCCGCGAAGTGCGGTTGAATTGCGTTGCACAGTTCACGCCAAACGTCTCGTACCACTTGATCCAGTTGCGGACGGTGAACCCTGCGCGTTTGATTGCTAGGACATACTCGGCGGCGTACTCGTCGCAGATCATTACCCACAGACTGCCGTCTCCGGTCATGCATTCTTTCGCGGCGCCGATCCACTGTTCAGCCCACGTCAAATAATCCCTGTCTGGCAGTCGATCCGCTTTGGCTCCGTTGCCGTAGTCAATTCCGATGTTGTATGGCGGGTCCGCGAAGATCAACCGCGCCGGCCCGTGGTGATCTCTGACTGAGGAAAGCCCATCGAACACGTCAGCATGAATCAACGTCCAGAGGGGTTGATCTGGAAATGATGCCTCTACGACCTTTGCCTTAGCGGCCAATTCCTGCTTGCGTTGCTCGACCTGAATTTCCCGTCGAACTTGTGGTACCGTCTTTTTGCCGGCCTCGATTTCTTCGAGGGCCTGCGGCTTGACGGCTGCGATCTTCCGCACGTCGGCAACGTATTGTCGATTGGTGCCCGTGACGGCGGCCAGCTTCGCGTCGGTGTCCGTCGCGTGCGTGCGTGAAGGTTGTCCAATTCTTTGGACAGCCTTCGTTTCTCCCCGCCTTGTTCGTCCAGATGCCTTTCCGCCTTCGCTGGCACCCTTCCGCTGCCGCTCTTTCGCGGCAGTACGCTCACCTTCGACGATTTCGGAATTCAAGATTTCGTACTTGTGCGAAGCAACGGCGCCTTGGCTGCTGGTCAGGTGACGACGCAAATAGTTCTCGGACCACACAAGTTTCAGTGCTTCCAACGGCGTGCCCGTGAACGGCTTGAACTGAGCAGCCACGCCAGCCAGCGTACAAGCACGATACCGATTCCTGCCGTCGAGGATTTTTGCCTCGAACGTAATCATCGGTTCCCGCAGTCCGTTTCGACGGATGTCGTCCGCCAGTGCCTGCAACTCTGCATCTGGCATCATCGGGAAAACGTCTGCGAAACGATGGAATTCCATTACCGCACCTTTACACCGAGAGCCCGACAAGCCATCACTACGCTGTCTGCTATGCACTAGAATCCTGTTTTTTGATCCCCACGTTCAAAATTCGCTAGTGAAGCATCCAAGGCGACACGAATCGTATTCAGGACTCCTGAATGCCCCATCTGCTGCGGAGTAGCAAACCCAGATTCTGCGTCGATTCGATCGAACTCAGTAACGCGTTTTTCTGCCTGCCGCAACAATTTGAGCCTGTTGATGCGCAGCCTGAGCGCAGCAATTCAGGGGAACGATCCGTCACCGCCGCAATCGTGCGGCTCCTCGTGCTTCGTCGCCGGGGCGTGATCCCCGGTTATGCCGCTCGGAGCGTCCGGCGGCGGGCGTCAGAAGGGCGCCACGCGTCACAGCCCAGCGGGCTCAGCGGGTCGGCCCAAAAAAGAAACCCGCCGCAAGGACCGTTTTCCTCGCGACGGGTGTAGTATACCAATTGGTTTACCAAGAATCAAGCCGGCTGTCGAATTTTTTCCGGCGACCGCAGAAGATCGGCAGGTTCATCGACCTCAAGCACCTTGGCAAAGGATTCCAGCGAATCTAAACCTGGTCGTCTGCGGCCTGACAGCATGGCCGAAACGTGAGCCTTCGTGCATCCAAGACGCTCGGCAAGCTCAACCCGGTTAAGGCCGAGAATGGCCATGCGTGCAAGCACGTTAGCGACGAACGCGGTGTAAAGTCGTTGGCTCATCAACATGCCCCCAGTATACCGATTGGTTGACCGTTTTGCAAGTTTGCAGTAGGATAAATGGCCAATGGGCGTTCCGGGGCACGATCCCGGGACCTCTACCGTGTGAGGGTAGGGTCCGTTCCGCCGGGGGATTCCGACGCGGAAACCGCATGGATGCCTAACCGTGACGTAGATTGCGGTGGGCGCCATGAAACTCATATCGGCCGCGGGGCGTTCTGCCGCCCGTACCGCGAAATTTGCAGCAAGGAGAACAAGCATGAATTACGCGTGTCCCCATTGCGGAAATTTGATCTCAGTCCCGGACTCGCCACGGGAATCCAGGCGGGTGCGGACTGCGGAGACTCGGATTGCGGCGGGTCGGATCGCCGTGGCGTGGGCGTTGACGGGCGGATTCGGCCTCGTGGTGGGGCTGTGGTGGATGCTGGCGATGGCGCTAATCGACGGCGGCGATGTCCCGCTCGGCCTGCTGCGCGGGCTCGCTGCCGTCGCCTGGCTGCTTGGCGTCGCTCTGTCGATCGTCCTGCTGTGGGTCGGGCTCAGCGTCTATCGGCTCGTGGCTGGACTGGCCGATCGGGACTAGGGTCACGGCCATCTTTTCGTGCCGCAGCCAGCGGCCCGCCCAGCCGGCAGGCGGCGTGGCGTGGAGGTCCATCGTCAGGTTGCCGGCGCGGTCCGCAATTTTCAGCCGGCCAGCTTGGACGCACCAAAACCATTCGCAGGTCATGGCGCCTTCGCCGATCAGTCCGCCAGGGCCGAGGACGATCCGACGGCTGTCGCGTGGCGTGGTTCCGTCCGGCTTCATGCGGGTATACTGGTACGCCCGGCCAATTAATGCCCGCATGGCGTCTGAATCCTCCGGCGTCAGGAAGCCAGCGGCGGCGGGGCTCCAACAGTCCCGCAACTCGGCCAGCCAGTTACGGATCAGCGCGGCCAACTGCAGGTCCGGCACGTCTTCCCACGGGTCCGAGATCGACCATTTGCGAGTGTTGTGATGCTGGAAGATTCGCTGGCCGTCGAAATCGTGTTGGCACATCGTGCGGTGTTGCCCGGCGCGATTCCGCAGGGTATGGATGCCGCGCGGCGGCTGAGCCCAGCGGTAGCCCAGCTTCAGCCATGCGGCGGCGGTCGGGTCCAAGTCCCCCAGCCCGTAGCGGAAGAAAAACAGGGAGCGTTGCAAGTACCAGTCCAGCAATTGCAGGGCCGGCCAACAGGCCCGCTTGTCGATCAACATCTGCCCGGTTTCCAACCGCTTCATCGGCCGATAGTCGAGCCCGTACAGTCGCCAGATCGTTGAGCCCGGCGAGTAGTCCGGATAGTCAGGCCAGAAGATGGCTCCGCTCTGCAGGTACGTTGGCCAGTCGAAAAGATAGGTCGGATCGCGAACGGGGACGTTGTCCGCGTCGAGAAACAGCACATCTTCCCACGGGCACCAGGTCACAGCGAACGACTTTAGCTCGTAGCCATTCAGCCGTGCGTGAGGGTGCCCAGCATCGCGAATCGTGTAGGCGTCGACGAATTCAACGTCGTAGTCCGCCAGCAGACTTTCGATCGCCGGCACCCGCTCGGCCGGCCCACGATGCCAGACTTGGATCGGCAGCTGGCAGCCGACGTGCCGCAGGGCCCGCACGCACACCCACGCCGGCACGGTGTAGCGCAGACCACCGGCGGCGATCACCACGCCTCGGCCGGTGAACTTGCCTTCCGGATACCGTCGCCGCGGTAATTGCTCAGCGATCCATTGCTCGGCCGCCGCGGCCGCGTTTTCCATCGTCAGGCCATGAGTGAGATTGGACACGGTTTTTCTCCTACGAAAAAGCTGATTCGATTTCGCCCCTCCGGGCGCTCGCCATCTGCCAGACAGCGGAAGCCGGCGTCGACGCACAGCGACCGCAGCCCCAGGGGACTGAAGCGATAGCAGTCGATCGGGTCGTGATGGTCCGGATAGACCCAGGGCGCGGAAACGAAAATGCGACCGCCGCCCAGCAGGGCACGATAGCATTGGCGGGCGACTCGCCAGGGCCTGCGGACGTGTTCCAGCAGACTCGTACAGATAATCCCGTGAAATCGACGCCCAGCCAGGAACATGCACAGTTGCTCTGCATCGCCGACGACGTCGACGCCAGGCTCGGCCTTCGCGTCGAACGAAACGATCTCGGCCTGCAACAGTCCCGCCAGGTCGTAGGGCAGTTGTTCGCGCCGGCGAAAGGCGAGCGACGAAGAGCCAACGTCGAGAATGGGGCCGGGGATCCCGGTCATCCATTGTTGGATCAGCGGCAGCTCGCTTCTAATCACCGAACCACCTCGTAGCTACACGTTCTCGCCGGGCGATGTGGTCCGCTCGCCGGCTCAGGGACTCGGGGCCGTCCGGCAAGTCTCTCCAGTCATCCGCGATCCCGGCCGGGATCAGATGTCGGCCGAAGTGCTGCTCTGCCACCGCGGCGGAAATGGCGATGTCTTCCGCGATACAGGCATCGTCGTAATCAGACTCCGATCGGATTTGGGCGTGAAACACTCCGGACCACAGATAGCCTTCGCGAATCGTACCCGTCAGCCCTGCCAGGCAACGGCCCTTAATCACGTCAACCAACTGCGGAACATCTGCGCTAATCACGTCAATCCGATCGCGATAGCGGCCCCGCAGCGTTGCGCCAAATGGCCCTACAAGCCGGCCCGGTTCGCAGTGAGCGATCAGCCTCGCGACGGCCGTGTCGGTGGCCGGGAGCAGGTCGTCGTCGAGGATCAATACGCAGCGGGTAGTCGCCTGTGCGGCGAGCCACCAACGGGGCGGACAGAGCCGATTCTGGCTGGAGTTGACCAGCCAATCAGGCACAGCCGCCAGGTCCTGCCGCAGCGGCTCCGGGTTATTGTTCCAGATCCAGATTCGGACCGGCGGATCTTGCCTCCGCAGGGCCGCTAGAATTTGCGCCAATTGCGCCGTGCGGCGGTAGGTAACCATGCAGACGGTGGTGTCGATCATGCGACCCTCGCGTTTCTGACGGCCTCGTCGTAGGCGATCTGATCCTCCGGCGTGTCGCCGCCCCTAGCCACGGTGACCACGTCCGGCGGGGCTGGATGATCGCGGGTCGGAATCCACCAATAGCGGCGGTCGAGATTCGTCACCGGCAGCTCGGCCCGCTGGACGGCGGCGTTGAGCGCGGTCTGCTCGTACTTGAACGCCGTCCGATAGTCTGGGGCGAACGCGATCTTGCGGGCCGCGGCCCATGCGGCGGCATGATGCCGCGCGTTGGCGATCCAGAATCCGGATGCGAAGTAGCGGTTCCGGTCGATTCCGAACGCGTCACAATCAACATTACGGGCCGCAGACGGCCAATCGAGGACCGTTACCACAGCTGGCGAATCCTCATACTGATGAGGATCCCACGGCCGCAAGAATCGCGCATCAGCGTCGAAATAGAGGATCGTTTCCAGTGGAAGCAGTTCAAGCAAACACAGCTTGAATTTTGCCGGCGGACAGGCCCCTGTGTTGCGCAGCGTGAACGCTCGCAGCCCGGTCATCTTCTCGCACGAATCGACGGCCAGTTTCGCAGCCGCTTCGTACTTCGCCCCAACGGCGATTGTGATTGCGATCATGCCCCTACCACCCTTTCCAGAATCAGCACGACCTCGGACGGGAGGATGTCCGCCATACACTTTGCGGCCGGCCTCTCCAGTCCTTCGGTCACCGGGTGCTCGCAGAGTGACTTATCCTTCGCGTCGCCGTCTCCCAGCGGTACGACGCGAGCCCGCCAACAGGATTTCTCTCGGCAGCAATCGTACCGGCCCACCTGGTGCAACGTGTGCTGGTACGGGTACTGTACCCACGTCGCCGGCTCCCGGCCGCCCACCAGGCATACGTAAGGCTTCTGCCAGGCGGCCATGAGATGCTGAAGAAACGTCACCGGGCCAAGCCCGCCGGCGGCACGTGCGGCCAATAGGATCGTCTCACGCATCGGCGGACCCGGGCGCGATCCGTCGATCAGGTTAACTACGCCGCGGAGGTTGCTGTGCGAATGTTTTCGTAGCCCGATCTGTGCCCAACAGATCAGATGCTTCGTGCGGTCGATGACCTCTTGATAGTGCTCCAACGGCCAGCCCTTGATCGTGTAGTCCGGCTTCAGCCCCGCGTTGACCAGCCATATCTGCCGGCCGCCGGCGAGAGATTCGAGATCCGGGGCGCCGGGCCAGAGTGAAGACAGTGGCCGGCCCCGCTCCTCCTGCGAGAGAAAAAGGTAGGGGCGATTCACCCGCAGGCGCAAGGGCCGGCCTAACTGTTCTCCGAGGTATTCGGTGTAGCCCGCCAGGAAAGGAACGCTCTCCTGGTTGCATCGTTGGATGCTGGGATAGTGCATTTCGATTGTGCGGACCGGCGCGGCGTTGCTCAGCTTTTCGATCCGTGGATTGTTCGCCCAGATTTCGCCGTGTGGCGTGCGAACGTCCGTCACGTACTCGCCGGGGTACGCCTGGTGCAACGATTCGACCGCGGCGGTCATAGTCAGGATGTCGCCGGGGCAGAGTTTGCAGGTCAACAGCAGCTGTTGTCGAGGCTTCGCTTGCGGCGTGGCCGGGGCCGTCGTCGCTGCCGGCTGCGTCGCCGCGATCGCGGCGGGGGCCTCGTCGCCGGCCAGCTTGGCTCGCTTAATTCCTTCGTCGATCAGACTGCCGTACAGGTCGCGGATGTTTAGCCGCCAGGCCAGCCCCTTCAGCAGCGCCAGCCCGGCCGCACGGGCCACGTCACCCCAGCCATAGGACGCGGCGTTTTTTTGCATCGTGGCTGCGAGCCGTGCCCGGTGCGTCCGGCAACCGTCCGGGCCCAGCTGGTTCATCTCTTCGGCCACGGCGAGGCAGCGGCAGGCGGCCGTATGTTTGATCCCCAGCGATGCGAGCAGCCGCCAGATTTGCGATCCCACCCCGCGGCCGGCTTCGATCGCTGCCAGGCGGCCGGACTGATCCCGCGGCGACGGGTAGAATTCCGGGTGGTCTTGCATAAATCGGCGAGCCGCGTCTAGTTGGCTGGCGCGTTTTAGAGCGGCCAAGGCCAGGTCACAGGTCACCTTGTTGAAGGATCTTGGTTGATCGGTGCGGTCACATGCCGCACATGCGCCGTCCGTTACGGTGTCCACGAAAGGCAGGCATGCCAGTTCGGCAACGATTGTGCAATGCGTTCCAGAGCGGGCAGGGCATAACAGCATGATGACTAATAATCGCTTTCACAAGTGTTTATCGCCTGCTGTCCAATACCGCAATCCGTCACGGTCGTTTCGTGTTCGTAGGTGCCAGGCGTAGACGGTCTGTTGGTACAGTTGCATTCTTCTCCAAGGCAAGTGCTTCCCACCACAGACCAACAGTATTCAGATCCATCATATAACCATTCCCATGTGCACGTGCCTGGACAGGAATTTTCGGAGCTGCTCTCGGAGCTACTCTCTGGCGAGCTGCTCTCGGACGGCGAAGATTCGGACGGCGACGACTCGGACGGCGACGATTCGGACGGCGACGATTCGGACGGCGACGATTCGGACGGCGACGATTCGGACGACGACGATTCGGACGACGACGATTCGGACGACGACGATTCGGACGGCGACGATTCGGACGGGCTGCTCTCGGACGGCGACGATTCGGACGGGCTGCTCTCGGAC